>JGI24714J26587_10001103_pt1 | contig 19170 bp, 17 predicted proteins | sample BioPla4DNA2_FD_26587 | JGI IMG/M metagenome (IMG submission 26587)
TTTCAGTTTTCAGTGGGCTGAAAATCAACATTTTGAATAATAAATAAACTTTAACTACTAATTAAAATATATCCTATAGGATGGTCAAAATCATAAATCTATCCTATAGGGTATTTTTTATAATTAAATAAAAAGATTAGGAAAAATTATAATAATAAAGAATTCATTTACTATTAAATATCTAGGGTTTTTATAAAAACCTTATTATTTGCCTTTAGTTTTTCAATTACTATAGGTGTTATATGGGAAGTTTTTGAGTTCTTAGGTGATTATTTTTTCAAAACATCTATGGTGAAGGGCGGTCTTAATGACACAATGGCAGATATTATTGTAAAAATAGTATTTGCTTATATAACCTCAGTAATATATTATTATCGAAATAAAAAGTAGAAGACTTATTTCATATTTTCATAATACGAAAATTTCTCTTTGAATTTAAAGTTATAATTTTTAATAAGGATAAAATTAATTATAAAGGGGTAGGAGGGGTTCAATGTTAGCAGATTATCATATGCATACTAATTTTAGTGATGATTCCACTTGTGAGATGGAAGACGAAATAAAAAAAGCAATATCTTTAGGACTAGATGAAATATGTTTTACAGAGCATGTAGATCATGGAGTAAAAACAGATTTAAATTGTAATTATATTGAATATCTTAAAGAGTTTAATAGATGCAAGGAAATATATAATAATAAAATAAGATTAAAAATTGGAATTGAATTTGGAATGCAAGTCCATACAATAGATCAGTTTCAAAAAGATTTCAATGAAAACAATTTTGATTTTGTCATTCTTTCTTGCCATCAGGTAGATAATAAGGAGTTTTGGACCCAAGACTTTCAAAAGGGAAAAACTCAAAAAGAATATAATGAAAAATACTATGAAGAAATACTAAAAGTTATTAAAAACTATGATGACTATAGTGTTTTAGGTCATTTAGATATGATTAAAAGATACGATATGAATGGAAACTATCCTTTTGATAAGGTAAAGCCCATTATAAGTGAAATTCTAAAACATATTATTTCAAAGGGAAAGGGAATTGAAATAAATACATCTTCCTTTAGATATAAGTTAGATGATTTAACACCTTCAANGGATATATTAAAATTATACAAAGAATTAGGGGGAANAATTATTACTATAGGTTCAGATGCTCATAAAGCAGAACATGTAGGCTATAAGATTTTAGAAGTTAGAGAGGAACTAAAAAAGCTTGGCTTTAAACAGTTTTGCACCTTTGAAAAAATGAAGCCAATTTTCCATGATTTATAGATAAAAATAGTTGTATTAAAACTATATAATATATATGAGTGTTTATAGGGGAATACATCAAAGATATATAAGGGTAGATAAAGATATATATGGATATATGAGGGTATATAGAGGATTTGTAATTGAATCTTTTATATACCTTTCATTATCTACTGTTAAGTTTTGAAAATAGATGCAATGAAAAAATAGTGCTATAATTATAGAAAATTACATATTTTTAAAAGGAAAGAAGATGATATAAAAATGGCTAAAAAATTAATTAAAGCAGGTGAAGTTGCAAAGGAATTAGGATTATACTTAAAAATAGTAGTATCTAATAAATTCTTTGATACCTATAATCCCTTTTATAATATATTTGATGAAGTTGAAGAACCTTGCAGACGTATTCTTGTTTTAACACCTTATAAGGAACTAGAAGAGGTTAATGATAAAAATCCAGCAGAAGCAATAATAGAGCCACTATTAATTGAGGGAAACATATGGATTAAGGAATATCCCTTAACCACTAATCCAAGGAAGATTAATTTAGACGAAATTGAAATAACAGAGGAATTTTATGAGAAGATAAAAAATATAAAATAAGAGAGGTATCTATGCAGTCATGGGAGAGAGATTTTTTATTTAAAGTAATGGAAATAAATAGGGTAGTTAGTGACCTGGATATATAAATAAGGAAGCCTTTTTTGGCTTCCTTTCTTTATATAAGGTTATTTTAAAAGGCTTTTTCTATAGATTTCTATTATGCCATCTAAATCTACCTGTTCTGTATGGTTCTTAAGTTTATTTTTATTTGAAGCAAAGTTTGTAGAATACTCAATTATTTCTTCTTCAGTTATTTCAATATTTACATCAAATAACTTATTGAAGATATCTTCTAATTGATCTAGTGTATTTAAACCAAGAAGGTTTAACATTCTATTTATTTTTCTTTTATCTTTAAAACTTCTTAAATATTCTATTGTTAATACTCCATTAGCTAAACCATGAGGAAGTCCTTTAAAATAGGTAAGGGCATATCCCATTCCATGTGGCAGTGATGTTCCAGTTTGGGCTATCTGCATTCCACCTAAGGTTGATGCTAACATAACCTTATTTCTAAATTCCCTATCTAATTCTTTATTAACAAGTTTTTCAAAGCAGTATTTAAATAGTTCAAAGCCCTTTTCGCCATAAATTTCAGACATATAAGTGCTATTTGTGTTTAAATAGCCTTCAACTAAATGGGTAAAGGCATCAATAGCAGTATTTACAGTTATGTCATAAGGCAAATCAAAAGTGTATTTGCTATCAAGAAAGGCTGCAAGAGGAAATACTGATTGGCCTAAATTTTTCTTTGTTTTTTCTTTATTTGAAGTTACAATACTATATTGAGTAACTTCTGAGCCTGTTCCAGAAGTTGTGGCTACAGCAACTACAGGAAGGCCGTTGAGCTGCTTTTGAGAAAATATATTATCTATTGTAACTTCTGGATTTTTTATAAAAATAGCCATAGCCTTTGAAGCATCCATAGGGGAGCCACCGCCTATGCCTATTACAAAATCTACCTTATTTTCTTTTCCAACCTTACTACCTTTTTCTATTGTTTCTAATGAAGGATTTTCTTCAACTTCATCAAAAAGAATATAATCTACTCCTACCTCAGAAAGGGCCTTAACAAGATCATCATAGGAACCATTCTTTTTAGCAGAATTTCTTCCTGTAACAATTAAAGCTTTCTTTCCAATAGTAGTGAAAAGTTCTTTGTTTTTTAAAATTGAGTTTTCACCGAAGTACACCTTTGTAGGCATTGAATAATTAAATTCCATAATCATCTTCCCCCTTTAGTTTTAAATAGATTCTTTTCTAATCAAGATATTTACTAGCTTCTCTAATACTTAAATTACTTAACTTATTAGTGGCTATAAAGTTTTTAACCCATTCTTTATTTGTCTTTGAATATTCCCGAAGGGCCCAGCCAATAGCTTTTTCTATAAAGAATTCCTTATCTTCATTATTATCTAATATAACTTTTTCAAGAACTTTTGTATTTGTATTTTCTTTATATTTGAGCTGGAAGAGTATAGCTGATCTTCTTAACCACATATCTTTACCTTGGCTCCATTTTAAAATATATTCATCAACAAGTTCAGGATATTTTTTGCATATTTCTCCAACCAAATGGCTTGCAATTAAATCTACAGTATCCCACCAAGGTTTTTTAGTTATAAGATCTTTAATAAAAGTTATATCATCCTTTTGTAATTTTTTCTTTTCTCTTATTAAATAATCTACTCCTAGGTATTGAAATTCCCTAAATTCCTCATTCCATAAGGACTTAACCAATTCTTTGTTAATAGGAGCCTTTTTATCCATTTCCTTAAAAAAGGGCTTTGCAAGTTCCCTTCTTAAAGGTGTCTTTATTCCTAAGAACTCAAATTGATTCTTCATATAGGCCTTCATTGGAATGGAGTTGTCTGGGTTTTTATGTTGTTTAAATGTATCTATTATGTTCAAGTTGATCATTCCTTTATTTCTTTTAATAGGATTGTGCTAATTAAAATTAAGAGATTATATAGTCGTAAATATCATCTCTTACAGCAGTATCAAGTTTATAGCTAATCTCAACTGCATTTTTATTTCCTACCTTTATTGGATGGGGATTTCCAAAAGCAGATATTTCACCAAGATAATAGAATTCTTTAGAAGTTTTATCATCCTTATTTTTTCTTACAAATAAATGTATTCTTGTACCTGTTTCTTTTGCATTATATATTTGTTTAACATCTGATGAATCAGCTGTTCTACCTGATTTTGATATTGCAATTAAATTTGATGGGGATATAAATCTATCTTCATATTTAATTGTTTCACTAATTTCTTCACTTTTATTATAGTTAATAAAAACAGGGAAGGTATTAGTTTTCTTGTCATATTTGTAACCGCCTATATTTAATGCAACTTCACCTTTTTCCCAATCAAGCAATCTACAAACATCTTCATAGGTATATTTTTCATAAAGGGCAAAGTTTGTATCCTTATATCTATGGCTATATGATTTAGTATATCTATAAAGGGCGAAGTCAATTAGTTCTAGGATAACATTCTTAAAATCTATATTTTCAAGTAATGCTTTAAAAATATTTGAAGTCTTATAATCATTACCCTCTTTTTCAATGAAAATACAATTTTTATAAGTGTCTTTAGAACTACCACTAGCAAAATTATTTATTAGATTATTTACTATTGAATCTTTAGTATTATCATTAAATGCAATACCGTACTCCATATTTAATATATCTTTAGCTTTTGAAATTAAATTATCTTCATTATTTATTGCAAGATTAATAGTTATAAGTTCATGAGGTCTTTTTCCAGAAGCAAATTTTTTACTTATATATTCAATAAATTCTTCCTCTAATTTACTTAATTTAATTGAATAATCCTTCTCATATTTGCTTAAAAATTTATGATAAGATCCAAGGGAATTATTATTAAATATTAATAGTGGATCTATGGAATCAAATTTATCAAATTCTTTTAATTTTGGAATTCTACCTAGTTTTTGCTTTAAGTTTAAATAGTTTTCTTTTATTAAGGCTACACTATTAAATTTTGCCTTATCAATAGATTCAAATATCCGTTTTTTCGATACTTCATCAAAGTTTATTGTTGAACAACCAGGTATAATTCTATTACCTTCTGAAACATATTTTCTTATAGTATCCTTGTTATAACTTTTATCTCCAGACAAAGCTATTGGAATTAAAAAGTTCTTATCATAGTTTCCAACAAAATCTAAAATGACTACATATTCTTTGTGGCTAAATTTTCTAAGGCCACGACCTAATTGTTGAACAAAAATAATTGCAGACTTGGTAGGTCTAAGCATGATAACTTGATTTATAGAAGGAATATCAACACCTTCATTAAAAATATCAACAGTGAATATGTAATCTAAAGAATTTTCCTCCTCATCTTGTTCTAATCTTTTTATAGCCTCATTACGTTTATCTTGAGGGTCATCACCTGTCAAATGAGTAGTATTATAACCTCTTTCGTTAAATTTCATAGATAGACGTTTAGCTTCTTCTTTATTACTGCAGAATATAAGTCCCTTAACTCTTTCACCACAGTAGCCATAGAAATTTATTTTATCAATAATATGATTAACTCTCTCATCATCGATAAGTAGGTTAAAGTCAGACTTATCTTCAATTTCTTTTCCATTTATGCTTATATCTTGAATTCCAAAATANTGAAATGGGCAAAGCAAGTCCTCTTCAAGTGCTTGTTGAAGTCTTATTTCATATGCAATGTTATAATCAAATAATTTAAATATATCAAAATCATCAGTTCTTTCAGGAGTTGCTGACATACCAAGTAAAAATTTAGGAGTAAAATGATTTAGTATCTTTTGATAACTAGCAGCTCCAGCCCTATGGACTTCATCTATTACAATATAATCAAATTCATTTTTAGAAAGGTTTAATAAAATATTGTCTTTAGATAAAGTTTGAATAGTTGCAAAAACTATATCCTTATTAAAGTCCTTTGAATTTCCAGAGAGTATTCCAAGGGACTTAGTATCCCCGAAAACATTTTGATAACTTTCTAGAGCCTGTTTTGCAATTTGTTCTCTATGTACAATAAATAGGCCTTTGTTTGGATTAAATTCTCTTACGTCAAAGGCTGAAAGATAAGTTTTTCCTGTACCTGTTGCAGAGATTAGCAGAGCTTTAGTCTTTCCCTCAAGCCTTAGTTTCTTTAAGGAATTTATAGCAGAAGTTTGCATTTTATTTGGTTTTAATTTGTATTGGGCTAAACTTGGAACCTTAGTATTCCTTGTTATTTCCCTTTGCTTTTTATAGATTTCTTCATAAGTATTAAGTATTTCTAAAGTTAAAGGTTCGCTATCTTTCCACATGGACCTAAAATCCTTTAATACAGATCCTGTTAGTTCACCTTCTTCAAGAGAAGAAAGTTTAATATTCCACTCTTTATTTTTAGTTAAAGCATTTTGAGTTAGATTTGAACTACCAACAATTATTTTATAATGATCTGAGTGTTTAAATATATAGCCTTTAGTATGGAAATTTTCTTTTGTATACATCTTAAGTTCTAAATTAGAAAAAGAAAGTAGTTTCCTCAGTGCTTTTGGTTCACTGAAGTTTAAATAATTAGTAGTTATTATTTTGCCTTTTATGCCTTTCGAATTAAGAATTCTTAATGTCTCTAAAAGTGGGATTATTCCACTATAAGTTATAAAGGCAACTGATATCATAAATTCTTCACATTTAGAAAGTTCTGTTGTTATATCTGCTAAAACTTTTGTACCTTGTTTATAATTATTGATAATTAATTTTGGTCTTAATGCTAAATTTGAGTCAATAAGACTATTAACTAGTGAGGTTTCAGCAGAATTTATAATGTCTTTATATATGTTAGGATTTATGCTTTCTTCAATTGGCTTTATATTAATATTTGATTGGATAATATCTGTATGATTATCTAAAACAATATCCTTCATTGTTATATCCTTTCAATTACTAAAATATTTTTATGTATTATAAGAAATAAAGACAAGGGAAGACCTGTCTTTATGTTATTACTCATTATGGGTTTTTATTAATTTCTTTACTGCAGGTATATCGGCAGGGGCCCATTTTAAACTATCTAGATACACCTTAGGCATCCAAATAAGTTTAGCATGCTCACTTGCCTTAGGTTCACCATTAACAAGTTTACATTTAACAGCAATTAAGTTAACAATAATATTTTCATATTCATGGGTGTTATCATCAAATACTGATATAAAATCAATATTGCAGTCAAGTTCTTCTTTTATTTCTCTTACAACTGCATCAGCAATTGTTTCACCCTCTTCAATTTTACCACCTGGAAATTCCCAGTAGTTAGGAAGAGACATATCTTTAGAACGTAAGGCACATAGTATTTCAGAATTATTATTTTCAATAATTGCGCCAACAACCTTTACTAATTTCTTCATATAAATTCACCTCTAAAATTATAATAACATAAATTTTGTAAGAATTTTATATATAATGGATAGAGACGATAAAAGAAAATAATTATTATATTGATACATACATTTTTTGTAGACCTTCTTATGGAGTGGAAAATATTAAATAAATGAGAAGCAGCTAATATATTTCCCCAAAATAATAATATTGTTAACATTCTTTAAAAAACTACTACACTGTTGTGTAAACAACCATAATAACTTATAATGAAATAAAATGGTAAAACATGTCGAACACTAACGTTAAGGAGGGAATGTGTAATGGCAATGTATGAAATGAAACCAGAATATATGACGGGAATTGACTTTATAGATAAAGAACACGCTCAGCTATTTTCAATTGCTAATAGGGCTTATGAGTTACTTAAAAATGAATTTATACCAGACAAGTATGATTATATCGTTGAGGTAGTGGAGGAGTTAAAGGCTTATACAAAGTATCATTTTAAACATGAAGAAGAATACATGATATCAAAAGGTTACAGAAGACTATTATCTCAAAAAGTGGCACATGAAGAATTTATTAAGAAAATTGATAGTTATAGCACAGATCATATTGATGAAAATCAAAGGGAATCTCTATTAGGTTTGTTAGCTTTACTAAATGACTGGCTTATTGAACATATATTTAGGGCAGATAAGCTTATTGCTGAAGTTAAGGAATAAGTATAATAATAAAAATTGCTAGGTAAATAATTAAAGACCTAGCAATTTTTTTGTCCTAACACCAAATTATTATCTTATAAGGAGTAGTTTGAGCAGGAATACTCCTAGTACTAGGTCCATAAATAACAATTAAATTTCTATTTGCTGGACTCCTAGAAAAGCTTTGATTATTTCTTAATAAAACTCTGGTGCATGGATATATATTTAGTTTTAACATTCCGTCACTGCTTACTAGATCGGAATTGAAATAGTCTACTTTAACATTTTGGTGTGAACTTTCCTTTACTACAATAAGTGCCCTATATTGAGGAGGATAAATAAGAGGAACAGGTGCATTTCTGTCATAATATCCAGTTATTTTATCTCCAACAAAGACCATCTCATTATTCACAAAGTAGGTGTCAGGAGCAATAACAAAATTAACTATTTGTTCTAAGTCATTTTCTACAGTGATTAATTTGTAGCAGCCAGCATCAGCAGCATCTTCACTTATAATAAAATCAGTGATCATAGTTATAGTNCCATAAAAAGATAGAAAACTTACCCTATTTAAATCATTTTGTGGCTGCCTATTTATTTCATCTNTTTGGTCAAAGTTATCCTTATACAAGTAAATCCCTTCCTATAAATAATCTTATTTCAATTTATGTGAAATTAATTAAAGTGGTGAATATCCTTACCCATCATAGATTATAAAGTTTAGTTTAGAAAAAATTAATAATTTGGTAAAGGCTTTCAGGGGAAATTTGAATTGACATTGAATATTTATAAAACTATAATTTAATAGTATTTTTATTTTAGATGAGATTAAATATCAATTTTAATTAAATTAGAAACAAGGGTGTTTGATGTGAAAAGAATAATATCTGTTGGGCATGAAATAAAAGCTATTTCCAACTTAATAAAAAGACATATTTGNAATAACCATGCTAATGGAAAGTGNGGAAACCTTTCTGAAATTCAAGGTTTAATTATAGGATACTTACATAACAATAGGTTTAAGGATGTATTTCAAAAGGATATTGAAGAAAGATTTACAATGAGGAGATCTACCGTAACTGGTGTGCTTCAATCTATGGAAAGGAATGGTTATATAATAAGAGAAAAAGTGCCTTATGATGCAAGATTAAAGAAAATAATTTTAACAGAAAAGGCTATCAATCTATATAATCATGTAATGCAGGAAATAGAAAAGTTTGAAAAAAGAATCACTAAAAATGTTTCGGAAGAGGAATTAGAGGTATTTATTCAAGTCTTAAATAAGTTTAAAAAGAATCTAGAATAATTTTTTTATCTTTATATTGTTAGGGGACTAACAGTATGGTGCCTAATAATTTTAAAGTAGTGAAGATAAGAAAAAATCAATAAACAAAAAGGAGAGAAAGTATGGTAAAAATATTAAAATATTTAAAGTCAAAAGACTGGATATTTGTTTTTATAAGTTTACTATTTATAGTAGGTCAAGTATGGCTTGACTTAAAACTTCCAGACTATATGTCAGAAATTACATTATTAATTCAAACGGAAGGAAGTCAAATGTCTGAAATATGGAAAACTGGAGGATACATGCTTTTATGTGCCTTTGGAAGTTTAATTTCAGCTATAGTAGTAGGCTACTTTATAGCACAAATAGCAGCAGGCTTATCAAGAACCTTGCGTTCAGAAATATTCTCTAAAGTTGGATCCTTTTCAATGAATGAAATAAACAAGTTTTCAACTCCAAGTTTAATAACACGTTCAACTAATGATATAGTGCAAGTTCAAATGATATTAGCTATGGGGCTTCAAGTTCTTATAAAAGCACCAATTATGGCTGTTTGGGCTATTAGTAAAATATCAAGTAAAAGTATAGAATGGACGATGTCCACAGNAGTAGCAGTTGCTGTGTTAATTGTAATAGTAACTATAGTGTCTGTTTTAGCATTACCAAGATTTAAAAAGATTCAAACNTTAACTGATAACTTAAATAGAGTTTCTAGGGAAAACTTAACAGGTATTAGAGTTGTTAGGGCATACAATGCTGAAAAATACCAAGAAGAGAAATTTGAAAAAGCAAATCATGAGCTTACAAGCAATCATTTATTTACAAGTAGAGTTATGGGGATTATGTTCCCAAGTATCACTATAATAATGAATGGTCTTAGTTTATCTATCTATTGGATAGGAGCCTATTTAATAAATGAAGCAGGACTTATGGATAAGGTAACAGTATTCAGTGACATGATAGTATTTTCATCTTATGCCATCCAAGTTGTAATGTCCTTTATGATGTTAATAATTGTTTTTATTATGTTACCAAGGGCGCAAGTATCTGCAAAGCGTATTAATGAAGTTTTAAACACAAAGCTATCAATTAAAAATGGAAAAGTAAAGGAAAGAAATTCTACTAAAACTGGAGAAATAGAATTTAGAAATGTTAGTTTTAAATATCCAGATGCCAGTGAAGATTCTGAATATGTTTTAGAAAATATAAGTTTTACTGCCAAGAAGGGTGAAACTGTTGCTATTATTGGTTCAACAGGAAGTGGTAAAACATCATTAGTTAATTTAATTCCAAGATTCTATGATGTAACCAAGGGAGAAGTTTTAGTTGATGGAATTAATGTAAAAGACTATGATAAAAATTTCTTAACTAACAAAATTGGTTATGTATCTCAAAAGGCCCTTATGTTTAGTGGAACAATTACTTCAAATGTGGCTTATGGCGATAATGGAAAAGAAGATAAAGATATGGAAGCAGTTAAAAGAGCTGTTGAAATAGCACAAGGGAAAGAGTTTGTTGAAAAGTTAGATAAGACTTATGAGGGAGAAGTAGCCCAAGGCGGAACTAACTTCTCTGGTGGACAAAAACAAAGATTATCTATTGCTAGAGCAGTATATAAAAATCCAGAAATTTATATTTTTGATGATTCCTTCTCAGCTTTAGANTATAAAACNGATAGAGTATTAAGATCAATTTTAAATAAGGAAACAAAGGATGCAACTAAGCTTATTGTTGCTCAAAGAATAGGAACAATAAAGGATGCAGATAAGATCCTTGTATTAGAGGAAGGTAAAATTGTTGGAATAGGAAAACATAAAGATCTTCTAAAAACTTGTGAAGTCTATAAAGAAATAGCATATTCACAACTTTCAAAGGAGGAGCTTGAAAATGAGTAAANGAAATGAAAGAAGATCAGCTACTAGGCATGGTGGGAATGGCCCNCATGGTGGAAGAGTTGTTGAAAAGCCTAAGGAATTTAAAAAGACTTGGGCAAAACTTATAAATTATTCAAAAGCATATATACCCTTTGTAATTATAGCCTTTATATTTGCAATTGCAGGGGCAATATTTACAATTATTGGACCAGATAAATTAAGTGAAATTACAGATGTTATAGCAAAAGGCATAATAACAGGAATAGATTTAGATGAAGTTTATAGAATAGGAATGACCTTAGTTATTTTTTATGTATCAAGTTTTCTATTGTCATTCTTCCAAAATTTCATAATGGCAACTATAACGCAAAAAATATCTAAGAATTTACGTGATGATATATCAAGCAAAATAAATAAGGTTCCTTTAAAATATTTTGATGGTACTAGTCATGGAGATATATTAAGCCGTATTACTAATGATGTTGATACAATAGCACAAAGTATGAATCAAAGTATTGGAACTTTAGTTGCAGCAATTGCTCTATTCTTTGGATCCTTATTTATGATGCTAAAAACTAATGTTTTAATGACAGTAGCAGCAATAGTAGCAACAATAATTGGATTTATATTAATGATGGTAATAATGGGTAAGTCTCAAAAATATTTTAAATTGCAGCAAGAGGAACTTGGAAAACTAAATGGACATATAGAAGAAATATATTCAGCTCATAATATAGTTAAGGCCTACAATGGAGAAAAAGAAGCAGTTAAAATTTTTGAAAATATAAATACTAAGCTTTATGATAGCGCTTGGAAGTCACAATTTTTATCAGGACTTATGATGCCTATTATGGGCTTTGTAGGTAACTTTGGATATGTGGCAGTTTGTGTAACTGGAGCAATTCTTGCCTTTAATGGTCATATATCCTTTGGTGTAATTGTTGCCTTTATGATATATGTAAGATTATTCACACAACCATTATCACAAATGGCTCAAGCAGCAACAAGCCTTCAATCAACAGCAGCTGCTAGTGAAAGGGTATTTGAATTCTTAGAAGTAGAAGAATTAGAAAATGAAGATCATAAAACTAAAACCCTTACAAATGTTAAAGGTGATGTTGAATTTAAAAATGTTAAATTTGGCTATACTCCTGATAAAATTATAATTAAAGATTTTTCAGTTAAGGCTAAGGCGGGACAAAAGGTTGCTATAGTTGGACCTACAGGTGCTGGTAAAACTACTATAGTTAATTTACTTATGAGATTCTATGAAGTAAATGATGGGCAAATTTTAATTGATGGAGTAGATACAAAATCAATAACAAGGGAAAATGTTCATGACTTATTCTGTATGGTTCTTCAAGATACTTGGTTATTTGAAGGAACTATAAAAGAAAACATAATCTACAGCAAAAAAGGCGTAACTGACGAAGAAGTAATTAAAGCTTGTAAGGCAGTTGGAATTCACCACTTTATAAAAACACTGCCTCAGGGCTATGACACCATATTAAATGATAAGGCCAACCTTTCAGCGGGCCAAAAGCAGCTTATAACAATTGCAAGAGCCATGGTGGAAAATGCACCTCTATTAATACTTGATGAAGCTACAAGTTCCGTTGATACAAGAACAGAAGTATTAATTCAAGAAGCTATGGATCAACTTACAGTAGGAAGAACTTCCTTTGTTATAGCCCATAGATTATCTACAATTAAAAATGCAGATTTAATTTTAGTTATGAGAGATGGAGATATTGTTGAAAGCGGTAATCATGTAGAATTACTTGAAAAAGGTGGATTCTATGCAGAGCTTTATAATAGCCAGTTTGAAGAATAAGCTTACCAGTGTGGAGCTAGGTCTAGTGTGGAGTGTGGAGTTAAAGTTAGTGTGGAGTAAGTTTTTAGAAAGCTGAAAACTTACTCCATAATACATTTTGTATTTTAATTTGAAAAAAAATTATCAATTTATCATTAGGGAACGTTTACCTAGGCTGAATTTTTATAATTAGATAAAATTGAAAAAAACATTAATATCCAATTCCAATTTTCCCGAATTTATGATAAACTATTTTAAATTATACATTATCATAATAAAGTGTTAAATTGGGGTAAGCACATATTTTATAATGTAGAAATAATAATATTAATAATGCGAAGTAATTAAGGGGGCAATGAAGTGAAAAATCTAATTATTAAATTAAATAATATTAGTATAGTAAAAAAGATAATTGTAGGTTTAATTGTTGGAGTAATTCTAGCATTAACTGTTCCAGAACAGGCAAAAGCCGTTGTAATTCTTGGATCTTTATTTGTTGGTGCATTAAAAGCAGCAGCACCAATGCTGGTACTATTCTTAGTAACATCAGCTATTTGTCAGCAAAAAAAGGGTCAAAAGACTAATATGAAGTCCATTATTTTCCTTTATATTATAGGAACATTTGCAGGGGGACTATCAGGAGTAACAGCTAGTTTTCTTTTTCCAGTTGAATTAACTCTAACTGGAGGAACAGAAAATTTAGCAGCACCAGGCGGAATTATAGAAGTTATAAAAGCCTTGTTAATGAATATTGTAGATAACCCAGTAAATGCTTTAATCAATGCTAACTACGTAGGAATATTATCCTGGGCTGTTTTACTTGGAGTAGGCTTAAAAAATGCTAGTGAATCAACAAAAACAATGATAAGCAATGTTGCAGATGCATTATCTAAAATTGTTGGATGGGTAATTAATTTTGCACCACTAGGAATTATGGGACTTGTTTTTGATGCAATTGCAACAAATGGTTTAGAAGCCTTTGTAAGCTACGGAAAATTACTTGCTGTTTTAGTTGGNTCAATGGCCGTATTAGCATTGATTATTAATCCACTTATTGTATATGTATACTTAAGAGAAAATCCATATCCNCTTGTTTTAAAATGTTTAAAAGAAAGTGGAATTACAGCCTTCTTTACACGTAGTTCAGCTGCTAATATTCCTGTAAATATGGAACTATGTAAAAGACTTGGCTTAAATAAAGATACTTATTCTGTATCAATTCCACTAGGAGCTACTATCAACATGGCTGGAGCATCTATTACAATTTCAGTTTTATCTTTAGCTGCAGCTCATACTTTAGGAATTAATGTAGATTTACCAACTGCATTTATATTAAGTATATTAGCTACTGTATCAGCTTGTGGAGCTTCAGGAGTTTCAGGTGGTTCTTTACTTTTAATACCGCTAGCATGTAGCTTATTTGGAATATCAAATGATATTGCTATGCAAGTAGTTGGAGTAGGTTTTATAATAGGAGTTGTACAGGATTCTTGTGAAACTGCAATAAACTCATCTACAGATGTATTATTTACTGCAGTTGCTGATTTTGCAGAAAGAAAAAAAGCAGGCGAGGAATTAAGGGTAAATAAAAGTATAGCTTAATATTAAAAGGTAAATATGTATAGTGTATATAAGGAACCTATAAAGAAGTATAGAACTTTTTTATAGGTTCTTATTTTTATGTTTACTCTAAATTTATATGGACATACTATTTTTATTAAGATTTTTAGATGGGAGAATAATTATGAGAATACGACTTGGGTATGTAGCAATTTCAAATGTATTAGGGAAGAAGATTACAAGTTCTAGTACAGTAACTTATACTAATTATAATAAGCTTTTATCCGAAGAAAAAAAGTTAGAAAAATTAAAAACTGTAGGCTTGTCAAATTTAAAGGCCTTAGAGGAAATATTAAAATATAATATAAAAAATAATATACATTTTTACAGAATAACTTCTGCTTTAATGCCTCTTGTAACTCATCCTGAAGTTGGATATTGGGGGCATAGAGAATTATTTAAAAAGGATTTTGAATATATAGGTAAGCTCATTAAGGAAGCTGATATGAGGGTAGATACTCATCCAGATGAATTTAATGTTATTAACAGTAATAATCCTAAAGTAGTAGAAAATACTTTAATAAATTTAATGAGACAAGTAGAATGGTTTGAAGATATGAATTATAAGGAAGGAAAAATGGTAATTCATGTTGGAGGAGCCACCGGTGGAAAGGAAGCAGCATTAGAGAGGTTTATAAATAATTTTAGTAAGTTTCCTAAAGAGCTTAAAGAACGCTTAATTATAGAAAACGATGATAAAACTTATACAGCTAAAGAAACCTTAGAATTATGTAAAGGTTTAAATATTCCAATGGTTTTAGATATTCATCATCATAACTGTAATAATAATGGAGAAAATATTGAAAATCTTTTAGAAGATATATTGAGCACTTGGAGGGATGAAGCTCTTCCACCTAAAATGCATTTTTCTTCACCTAAAAATGAAAATCTTGAGGGAAGGGTAGATAGAAAGCATGCAGATTTTATTAATCCCTATGATTTTATAAGTTTTATTGATACTTTAAAGAAATTCAATAAAGATGTTGATATTATGTTAGAATGCAAAGAAAAAGATGTAGCTTTATTTAAGTTAGTTAATGATATTAAGGAAATAAAGCCTGAGATTAGATGGAATGATGAAAGCACCCTTCTTGTAAAATAAAGCATGCAGATAATCACCTGCATGCTTTATTTTAATTCTTTTATATAAATTGGAATATATTTGAGTTCTCCATTTATTCTAGTACTTTCCATTAGAGAAATTTTGTCTACTAAAATTGGCAAACTTTCCACAGAGATTTCTTCCCTTAATTTATTAAAATCTTCATTAAGAACTATTTGTCTTCCAAGTGTAATATGAGGAGTAAATTTTCTTTCCTCTTTTTTAATATTAACCTTTTCAAGCTCATTTTCAATGTTTTTATATAAGGTATTTAGTTTGTCATCCTCTTTTAATCCAATCCAAATTATTGACTTATTCCCCCTTGGGAAGTTACCTATTTTATTAAAGTATAATTGAAAGTTATTTTGATTAGAAGCAGTTTCATCAATACATTTCTTAATTTTTTCAATTAAAGGCTGAGGAGCTTCTCCAAATTCTATGGCTATAAAAACTCTCAATTTTTATCAAACTCACTTTCTTGTATATTAAATGAATTAACAATAATATTATTTATTATAATTACTTTAAGATATTTTATTAATAATATATGTAAATAATTATATCAAATTATTAAAATAATAGTAATATATAAATTTATTGGAAGTAGATATAATTTAATTTTTGCTATAGCCTGCTTTAGAAATAAAAATTTAAATTTTGTAACATTATTTAATGATATAAGGAGTAAATATATTATGAAGTAGGTTAAGAAATAACATTACTAATATAAATTTCAGTAAATACAAATCTATTGTGAAAGGGGATACTAAATGACTATTTCATTTTCTGAATTTATAAACCAAATAGTAGATAAGCCTGCATTATTAATAACAGTAGCCCTTACCTTGGGTGTAATATTAGTGAATGGTTGGACAGATGCGCCTAATGCTATTGCTACCTGTGTTTCTACTAGAGCAATGAAGCCCGGTCCTGCCATATTAATGGCAGCTGTTTTTAATTTTTTAGGTGTTTTTTTTATGACTATAATTAATGCTAATGTAGCACAAACCATATATAATATGGTTGATTTTGGAGGAAATCCTCATAATGCATTAGTTGCTTTATGTGCAGCATTATTTGCAATTGTAGTTTGGGCAACTACAGCATGGTATTTTGGAATTCCTACAAGTGAAAGCCATGCCTTAATTGCCGGATTATCAGGTGCTGCTATTGCTCTTCAAGGTGGTCTAAGAGGAATAAATGGGGGAGAATGGATTAAGGTAATATATGGTCTATTACTGTCTACAGTTCTTGGTTTTTCTATGGGGTGGATTACAGTAAAATTAGTAGAATTAATTTTTAGAGGGTTCGATAGAAGAAAAACTAATGGATTTTTCAGGGGAGCTCAAATTAGTGGAACTGCAGCAATGGCATTTATGCATGGAGCCCAGGATGGGCAAAAGTTTATGGGAGTATTTATGCTGGGAATTTTCTTAGCTAATGGACAAGCATCTGTTGAAAGCTTTGTTATTCCAATTTGGCTTATGATTCTTTGTTCGCTAGTGATGGGCTTGGGAACATCTATAGGAGGATACAGGATTATTAAAGCTGTTGGTATGGATATGGTTAAATTAAAACAATATCAAGGGTTTTCTGCTGACTTAGCTGCTGCAGGATGCCTTCTTATTTCTTCAGTAACAGGAATACCTGTAAGTACTACACATACAAAGACTACTTCAATTATGGGGGTAGGAGCAGCAAAGAGACTAAGNTCCGTNAATTGGTCNGTTGTTAGTGAAATGATTTGGACATGGATACTTACCTTTCCAGGCTGTGGTCTTATAGGATATTTAATGGTGAAATTTTTTATTGGAATTTTTTAAGTGTTTAAATATATAAAATTAAATAAGAAAGAGGTAAGTTTTATATGGCAGGTAAAAAAGGAAATGATTATTTTGAAATGTTATCTGAATTAGTAGATTATTCTTGCGAGGCAGCATCTTTGCTTAATGACACCTTATTAAATTTTAATATAAATGAAATTGAAAGAAGAATTGAAGAAATGCATAAAATTGAACATACTGCAGATGTAAAAAAACAGAGTATTTTGAAAGATGTTGTGATGTTTGTGAAAGTGCAGCTAATGTAGTTGAAAGTGTGATAATGGAGAATTCTTGAAATCAAAAATGCTGCTAGTGTTTCATGCTGAAATACTAGCAGCATTTTTAATTTTTAATATACATAATAAAATCCAATTAGGAAAGTATAAATTAAGAAGGAGGTTGTGAAATGATAAGAAATAAAAAAATTAATGCTTTAATTACAGCAACAATTATGTCGACAGCTTTATATTTAGGGACTAGCACTAATATGAAGCCAGTTTTTGCATATGCAATTGGAGATTCAGCTTCTTTAGATATTGAAAATATAGTAAAAGATAAAGGAATATTAGAAGAAACATTAAATGAATTAATTAATGAAAAGGTAATTACTAAAGAAAAGGCTGACAATATTCTTTCCTATGTAAGGGAAAATGCAAAAGATAGTAAAATCAATAATAGAAAATTAGAAAATCTTTTTGGAGAAATGGTAGAGAAGAAAATTCTTACAGAGGAAGAAGCAGAAGCAATAAGAGAAAGAAATGGTGAAAAAATATTCTTACTAAAAAAAGATGAAATAAGCAAAAAGCTTGATGAATTAGTAAAAAATAATACAATTACGCAAGAACAGAAAAAGTGCTTTATGGATAAGTTAGATAAGGCTCATTCAGGAAGAAAAGAAATCTATAAAAAATTAAAAGGAATGTCTGAGAAGGAAAGAAAAGAATATATTGAAAAGAATAACTTACATAGAAAAGATATAATAGATGAAATGCTAAAGGAAAATATAATAAATGAAAGCCAAGCTGAATCTATGAGAAAATCAATGCCAAAACTTAATAACAAAATAAGGTAGCATAAAGATAGCTGCTGACAAATAGGATTGTCTAGTACAGTCCTATTTTTTTGTTTATTATTTTTCTTTAAAACTTAGTCGTAAAAAATAAAGAAAATTCATATTGTTATAATATGTAATTCTTAAAAATTAAAAATGAGGGGAGTAGAGAAAAAACTTATGGCTCAAAAGGAAAATAGTTATTTTGGCATTTTAATAGAATTAATGAAGCATTCAATTAGGGCAGCAAATTTGCTTAAAAATACTCTAGTAAATTTTGATATTAGTCAATTAGAAAATAATATAGAAAAGATAAATAAGATTACCAAGTCAGCAGATGAAAAAAAGCAAGCTATGTTTAAGAAATTAGACAAAGAGTTTATAACTCCAATTGCAAGGGAAGATATTATTCAGTTAGCTTTTGAAATTAATAATATAACATATTCAATAAAATATATTTTAGAAAGAATTTACATGTTTAATATTAGTTATATGAAAAAAGAGGGAGAAGAATTTACTAATATAATTCTTCATTATACTAATGAACTAAAAAAAGTTATAGAAGATTTTCGAAATTATAAAAAACCGAAAAGTATTTATCTTTTAATAAGAAAAATTAATAAATTAAGGGATGAAGGAGATAATTATCATAAACTTAG
>JGI24714J26587_10001113_pt1 | contig 19078 bp, 17 predicted proteins | sample BioPla4DNA2_FD_26587 | JGI IMG/M metagenome (IMG submission 26587)
TCCCGTGAACTGATGATACTGGATATGGATCACCTAGACCAAGAGAATAGAAATCGTAAATATCACTGCGCATTTCAGGGTTATCAACTTTGTTGACAACTAAAATGACTGGTTTGTTTGTACGATACAAGATTTTTGAAACATATTCATCTGCGTCTGTCACACCTTCTTTACCAGAAACAACAAACACGATAACATCTGCTTCTGTCATAGCGATATCAGCTTGATGTTTGATTTGTTCCATAAATGGAGCATCAACATCATCGATACCACCAGTATCAATCAATGAAAACTTACGGTTAAGCCATTCACCTGTTGTATAGATACGGTCACGAGTAACACCCTCGACATCTTCAACAATTGAAATACGCTCACCTGCGATACGGTTAAACAAAGTCGATTTGCCGACGTTTGGACGTCCGACAATAGCAACTGTAGGTAAAGCCATAATTCTTAATACCTATTCGTTAAAATAGCTAGACTATTTTAAGTGGTTTGTCACCACACGAAAACACCATTAGATGCTTCGCCGATTCCTTTCACATTCTTTTATCTATTTATCACTTTTAATGATTACAACAATTAACGTCGATTTTCACCTTGTAGATGAATTTCTCGCGCCAAATAACGGATACGTTCCATCACACGCTTAGCCTGCCAAGTTTCATCACCTGAACGTGAGATAGCAAAATGTTCTTCTAAGCCTTTAAAGTCAAGGTTTGACGTAAAGAAGGTCAACAGATTTTCTTGCATACGATATTGCAAAATCACCTGAAGCACATCATCGCGAATCCATGAACTTTGTTGTTCAGCGCCGATATCATCCAAAACCAAGATTTCAGATTGCTTGATTTGGTCAATCTGCTCTTTCACCGTTCCTGTATTGATTGCATTTTTAATATCAACACAGAAAGTTGGAAAATGCAGCAACGTTGTTGATTTGCCATACTTAGCTGACAAGCGATTTGCCAAATAAGCCATCAAGTACGATTTACCGACACCAAAAGTTCCAAAAACGTAGAGCCCTTTTTGCGGTTTATTCTCAAGATTTTTAATATAATCATTCAAATAATTATAAATCTCAATACGATTAGGGTCCCCAAGGTCGATATCGTCAGTCGAAATATGCTTAAGACTTGTTGGCAAGCCAATCAAAGTCACACGATTTTTGATATCTTGACGTTTTTTAGCCTCAACCAATTCACGAGTTTCCAAATAAATGACATCAGCATAACCTTCGTTCATGCTAAGAGCTGGTTTATAACCTTTTGCCACGTAAGATGCATCTTGATTTTGAAACTTCTCACGTTCAACCATGAACTGATTGAATTTTGGAAGGCTTCGGTTAATTTGCTCTTGAGTCAAGCCATTTGACGTGATAAAATCAGCAATTTCCTTATCCGCTAAAATAGCTTGAGTCAATTTATTAAGATCCGTACGACTTTGGCGAAGCTGTTTAGCCAAGGTTTGTCCGATTTTTTCCATCACTCACTCCTTAATCTTCTAACATGCTACGCTTAAGCTCTTCAAGTTTTGCTTTTTCTTCAGCTGTCGCAACATGTTTGTATTCTTTAGCTGTCCACTCTGGAACATTAGTCTTAGCTACTTTTGATTTAGCTTTGCGCTCTTTGTTACGCTGTGCAAAACTACGCATTTTTAGAACAGCAGCTTCAGCTGTCGCAACCTTCTGATATGCAAAATCATTTGCCACTTTCATGATGTAAGGCTTATTGATGTTAGCTGATTGCGTCTTATTTAACGTGTATAGCACCATCACATTAATAACTTCATCTAAGAAATTCATGTTAGCCAATTCTTCTAACAATTTTCGTTCACTTTCAGTAACCACCGCACGTTTTGGCGCTTTGATTTTTTCAAGAAACTCTCTAGCAGAAGTTTTCTTAGCTTCACGAATGATGACCTGTTCTTTGGCATCAAATTGTTCGTTGATTTGATTAGTACCAGCTTTTTTCTGCTCAAGCTGTACAGTCATACGTTTAGGTGAAATTACCCCATTAATCGCTGTACTTTTGGCTAAGTTGTAAGTATCAAACCAATTCATTGTGTATTTATCAGCTAAGCTATAAATCATCACAACATCGTTTTTCTCGTCTTTGAAGCGTAAGCCGTCACGCAACATCAAGCGTTCAAAACTATCTAAATCAAAATGATTTTTCGAAACCTGCTTAGGTACACTTGGATTTTCATCCACTGAAAAAATATCAGAGAATTTTTTAGACAAGTCACGCGCCCCATCAGGCAAAACAATGTCTAATTCAGCAACCGCAACCTCACCAATTTTTTGCTCTAGCAAACGACGATAAATCGGATTTGCCAAAAAAATTTCGCGAGTCAAGGCAGGTTGAAGTTTCAAAACATAAGCATCACGTGTTTGATATAAAACCAACAAATCGACTGCTGTCAAAATAGCAAAAGCTTCTTCAACTTCTTGCATGTTAAGCTGTAAGTGGTTAAGAATTTCACTAAACTTGTGACGCTTAACCCCATCATCGAAGAAAGCTAAAAGATAATCATACAATAAAACCGCATGATTACCAATCACTGGATGATAAAGCTGAGTCAGACTATCAGAATCCAGCAAAATCTTATTATTTTTTACATAAGAAAATTCATCAATCGGTCTCATTTAGCTTACTTCTTTTCTTCTTGCTGCGAACACGACTAGTAATCTGCTGAAGAAGTTCTTCGATTTCATCAACGTCTTTAAATGATTTATAGACTGAGGCAAAACGAACATAAGTAATTTCGTCAAGTTCAGCTAACTCATCCATAACAAGATTACCAATCACAGTACTTGGAACTTCACTTTCGTATTCACTACGAATTTTTTGCTCAATACGTGCCACAACTTGTTCAATATCATCACTTGATACTGGACGTTTTTGCGCACTTTGAAAAATACCATTTAGAATTTTTTCTCGAGAAAATTGTTCACGCGTTCCATCTTTTTTTATCACTAACAAGGGTAGTTCTTCAACGCGTTCAAAGGTTGTGAATCGCGCATGACAATTTTCGCATTCTCGACGTCGTCTGATAGTATTTCCGTCTTCAGCTTGACGGCTATCAATAACACTCGATTTATTATAATTACATTTTGGACAACGCATGCAAACACCCCATTCTACCAATTATTCTAATACTTTATTTTACCATAATATCAATCATTATGAAAGTCATACCAGCCTAAGCTGGCTAGCTGTTGTCATCCCTTTTCTAACAAAATATTTCTCATACTTCATTAGAAAAACGAACAGACCGAGAAAGCTCAGTCTGTCTTTTTAATTTTTTCTGTCGTAACAAGTGGAATGATTAAAGTAAACTCAGTTCCCTCATCAACAACACTGCTGACGCTAACTTTGAGTTCATAAGCATCCACAATTTGCTTAAGAATGGCTAAACCAATCCCAAGCCCACCTTGTGTCGAAACACGATTACGTGACTTATCTGTGCGATAAAAACGTTCAAAAATATGATCAAGATCTTCTTGTGAAATTCCTTCACCTTCATCACGAACTTTTACAATCGCATTATCTCCTAAAACATCCAAAGTCACATGAATATTTCTACTACCTGAAGAATATTTTACGCCATTATCAATCAAGATTAAAATAGCCTGTTCAAAATGATGCTTGTAAATCTCAGCATAAATACAATCTTCAACCGTTGAAACGAGTGAAAAACGGAAATCAGGATACAGAATGCGGAAATTTCCTAAAACAACGTCAATGGATTGTTTTAAATCTGTAACCTCTCCCTTATGAAGATCAAAACTTCCTTGAACACGAATCATATCTAGCATGTCATTTACCATAATTGACATGCGATCCGCCTCATGATAAGCGGCATCAAGACTCTCGCATAAAACTTCTGGGTCATCTTTTCCCCAGCGCTGCAACAAGCCTAAATGCCCCTTAATGACAGCAATCGGTGTGCGCAATTCATGGCTAACATCACTAACAAAGCGTGTTTGACGCTTAGCAAATCCCTCAATTTGCTCTAAAACGCTATCAAAAGTTTGTGACAAATCTTCAATTTCATCACCAGATTGAATATCCGAACGTAAAGCTAATTCACTTGGACTTTCAGCGAGTTTATCAACAAATGTTTGAAATTCGCGAAGTGGCCTCAACGTCCTATGCGATACCGCAAGAACTAAATAAAAAATCACACAAGCTTCGACAAGTTCACATAGCAAAGTAATCACTACAAAAGTATGACGCGCCATAAAATACGAAGCAATACTTTGGTAGACAGTTACGTAACCAATAACTTTTCGACTATCTTTGGAATAAATTTTTTCACTCTGGTAAAAACCAGTAAAAGCTGGTGAACGGTACATCACCGTTTCACCAACTTTTCCAATTTTCATTGTCGATAGTACTTTATCGGTTGTCAAAACTAATTGTTTATCTTTATTAAAAACAGAAACTTCTTGATTATCAAAAATCAATTCGTCAATGCCGCCTTGCCTATCAAGAATATACTTCTTATCGCCATTTTCGATAAGCGAGCCTGAAGCACCATATTGATTCAACAAATCTAATAACTTCTCTTGCGAAAGAGAAGTTTCTTTAGATAAAAATTCACGAACAACTTCTGTGGATTGCTCGGTGTTATAACGATCTTTTGAAAGAAAAATTCGTGTCACACCAAAATAAATAACTAAGTTAAAAGCTGATAAAATCAACAAAACCCACAAAAAAGTTTTTACTGAAATTTTTTTAGATAATGACTTTTTAAAGCACTTTATCATTATTTTTCTCGAATAATATAACCCATTCCACGAACAGTTTGGATATATGATTCTTTACCAGGAATATCAATTTTTCCACGAAGATAACGGATGTAAACATCCACTACGTTTGTTTCGATATCAGTATCATAACGCCAAACACTTGCAAGTAATTCTTCACGTGTCATCACTCGGTTAACGTTTGAAAGAAGAACACTTAACAAATCATATTCGCGTTTTGTTAATGAAATTTCATCGTCTCCACGAACTGCAGAACGATTTTGTGGATTAAGACGAAGTCCTAGCAACCCCTCTTTTGCTTGGCCTTCTTTATCATGTTTAGAATTAGCTTCTTGACGACGGAACACTGCACGCACACGCGCTAGTAATTCTTCAATAGCAAATGGTTTTACAATGTAATCATCTGCGCCACGATCAAGACCAGCAACGATATCCATGATTGAATCACGAGCTGTCATCATGATAATTGAAGTTTCTTTTTCCAAACGAAGACGACGTGTAATTTCGAATCCATCCATATCAGGCAACATCAAGTCCAACAGGATCAAATCAAAATCATCATCTAAAGCCGTTTGTAACCCTAAACGCCCATTTGTCTCAACAACTACTGAATACCCTTCGTGTTGTAACTCCAAAGACACGAAGCGTGCAAGATTTTTTTCATCCTCAATAATTAAAATCTTTTTACTCATTGTCACCAACCTTTTATTTAATGTAAAGATTATAAAATCTAATTATTTGCCTAGTACACAGCCCTAATTATCGCTTTAATTTTCATTCTATTCATGAGAAAAATCCATCCATCACTCTATCCCTTTTTAATATCTTTCTCAGAAATGACTCTTCAGCCAAGTATACTATAGTGCCCTAAAAGTATATCAAAGTGTAGGCGATAATTCAAGAAAATTTTATCTATTTAATGTAAATTATATTAATCTTCAAATAGGCCATTTAAAGCTGAAAATGGGTTGTTTTCTTTTTTCTTTTCATTTTGCAATGCTTCGTACTGATCTTCTGTCATGACAGACCAATTTTGCCCTGAAGGCATGTCTTCTGATTGACGTTCTTCATCACTTAATACTTGCATTGGAATTGTCAAAATAATGTTGTCAACCGCACTCTCTTCCAAATCGATAAAATCATTTTCTAATACTAAAGCAAGATTTTCTTTGACTAAGTCTTCTTTAGCATGAAGGTCAGCAGACTCAACAAAAACTTCTGTCACATCCTCGATTTGATGCACATCGACAGGCTTCATTGAACGGCTAGATGGTAGTGTAATAGTATAATCCAAACGATAGTTTAACAAGTACAATCCGTCATCATATGTCACAAGACCGTTAACAAGTACTTCTTTGACATCTAGAACTTCACTTGAACGTTGCATTAATGTTTCTTTAATATTCAAAGATTCATTAAAAGCAATCCCTTCAGCGTTTTTCTTTATTTCTGAAATAGCAATCATCAATAATTTACCTCTTTTAAAATTTCCTTATCATTATACCAGCTTTTCTAGCTCTTGTCTTTAGGATATTGATGTCAAATCGATTACAAGAAAATTCTTTTTTGATTATCATAAAAAAGCTTACATCAAATGTAAACTTTTAATGTTTTCATTACATATGGCGAAGTCGGTCAATACGATCTGAAATTGAAGGGTGAGTATTAAACAAAGAACTAAATCGCTCACCTTTTTTCAAAGGATCATTAATATATAGCGCAGCACTTGCTTGATCTACTGGGTGATGCATTGGTGAAGATTGCTCTAACTTTTGCAAAGCTTTAATCATACCTTCAGGATTGCGTGTCAATTCTACTGAGCTTGCGTCAGCTAAAAATTCACGCTGTCTTGAAATTGCCAACTGAACCAATGTCGCAGCAAGCGGTGCTAGAATAAGAGAAATTAATGATAAAATCAAAATGATAATACCAAGTGCACCTTCATCACGGTCATCAGAACGGCGGCGACTACCACCACCAAACCACATCATACGACTACCAAAACTTGCAATCATTGTAATAGCACTAGCAAGTGCAACAGCAATCGTTGAGATGCGAATATCGTAGTTTCGAATGTGGCTAACCTCATGCCCAATAACGCCTTCTAACTCTTCACGGTTCATAAGTTTAAGTAAACCTGTAGTTGCCGCTACTGCTGCGTTTTCTGGGCTTGAACCTGTCGCAAAAGCATTAAGCGAATCGTCTTCAACAATAAAAACTCGTGGCATAGGGATTTGAGCAACCATAGCCATATCCTCAACAATGTGATAGAGTTGTGGCGCTTCTGCTTCACTGACTTCACGAGCATTGTTCATTGACATGACAACATTTGTCGATTGGAAAATCATACTTCCAGCATAAATACCACCAATAATCAGGGCAATGACAACTCCAAATCCTAGACTGTCCAACCATAGATATCCTACCGCTGCTCCAATAGCAGCTAACAACATAAAGAATACAAATAGCAAAACAACCGTCTTACGTTTATTGCTAGCAATTTGATCATATAACATCATTTTCTATATAAACGAAAGAGTCTCTTCTAGTTAATTGACGACCTAAAGAGACTCCTTATTTTCCTTTCTTTTTAAGATGACTGTCTTAAAAATTTTTCTAAAACTCGAATTGATTAAAAATCAAATGACACTTTTGGTACTTCTTTTTCTTCTTCTGGCGTTTCCAAGAATTGACTTGGTTTAAATCCAAAAANACCTGCAACAATATTTGTTGGGAATGTTTCTAGTTTCACGTTGTAGTTTGCTGTAGTCGTGTTGAACAATTGACGTGAATAAGAAATTTTATTTTCAGTATTTGTCAATTCATCTTGTAATTTAACAAAGCTGTTATTTGCTTTAAGTTCAGGGTAATTTTCAGCAACTGCAATCAAGCTTGACAATTGTTTTGTAAGAGCATTTGAAGCATGCATTGCTTCTGCTGGTGTTTGAGCTTGTGCAACTTGGCTACGCAATTCAGTGATTTTAGCAAATGTTTTTTCTTCATAAGCCGCGTATCCTTTAACAGTTTCAATCAAGTTTGGAATAAGGTCATTACGACGTTTCAATTGAACATCGATTTGACTCCAAGATTCTTTGGTTTGCATACGACTTTTAACAAGTCCATTGTAAGCAGCAACTACCCAAAGTACTAAAATAGCAACAATAGCAATAATAACGAAAATCATAAATTCCTCCTTGGGCATCTGATACCCTTCCTAAAAAATCCAGCTTTCTAACTCCAATACTCTTGGCAAAAAGCTTCTTGCGAAAACAATCGATATTTTCTTGCTTTCATTATATCAATTTTCAAGTAATTCTAAAAGAAAATACCATAAATAAAGACAAAAACTCCCTTTTATCGAACAGTCAATGAATGTCACTCCTAGTTTTTTTATGGTAAAATAAGATGATATATATTGGATTGAAAGGATCATTAGAGAAAGTGATTTTAACATAATCAGTTTCTTTAACTTAATAATATGACACCTGAAGAATTTTATGACAGACTTGCTAAGCAAGGATTTGACTTATCGGACACTCAAAAAAAACAATTTGAGCGCTATTTTGAACTGCTAGTCGAATGGAATCAAAAAATCAACTTGACTGCCATCACTGATAAAGAAGGCGTCTACCTTAAACATTTCTACGATTCTATCGCACCAGTTCTTCAAGGTAAAATTACAAACCACGAGCTTCGTCTCTTAGATATCGGAGCTGGAGCTGGTTTTCCAAGTATTCCGATTAAAATCCTGTGCCCTGATATCGATGTAACTATCATTGATTCACTTAACAAACGTATCAACTTCCTTAACTTGTTGGCTGAAGAACTTGGCCTTAATGGCGTTCATTTTTACCATGGACGTGCTGAAGATTATGGACAAGACAAAGCTTTCCGCGCTAGCTATGACATCGTCACTGCACGCGCCGTTGCCCGCTTACAAGTTCTTACAGAATTGACAATTCCATTCTTAAAAGTCGGCGGACAATTGATTGCTCTCAAAGCATCTGCTGCTGAAGAAGAATTGGCTGACGCTAAAAATGCCATGTCTGTACTCTTTTCAAAACTTGTCGAAAACTATCACTATGAATTACCAAACGGTGACAGTCGTCAAATTACAATTCTTGAAAAGAAAAAAGAAACACCAAATAAATACCCACGTAAAGCTGGCATGCCAAATAAAAAACCTCTTTAATGGGCTAATAGTGACAATAAGTAGCTCTAGCAGCCACTTAATTGCTATAAGAAAGGGATGTTCATTTGACTAGATTTTTAAAACGGCTATCTGGTACCCAACGTTTAACCGTTAGCTTTCTAATTGTAATCTTCATAGGAAGTATCTTACTATCACTTCCTATAACACATTATCAAAATGCACCATCCACAAACTATCTTGACCACTTATTTACCGTGGTATCAATGGTCTGTGTGACTGGGCTTTCTGTCTTTCCTGTTGCTGAGGTCTACAACGGTCTTGGNCAAGTGATTTCTGTTATCTTAATGCAAATCGGTGGTCTTGGACTTGTCACCTTGATTGCGGTTAGTACATATTTGCTCAGACGACGCATGAATCTATCGAGCCAAAACATCTTGCAATCAGCTCTAAGTTATGACAACAGCGGTCACTTAAAACGCTATCTATTCAACGTTTATAAAATAACATTCATCATTGAATCTTTGATTGCGATTTTATTTCTCATTGACTTTATTCCAAGATTTGGCGTGAGTCACGGTATTTTCAATGCTATCTTTTTAGCAGTTTCTGCTTTTTGTAATGCCGGTTTTGATAACCTTGGTGGAGATAGTTTAAAACCATTTGTCTTAAATCCTCTACTTAATCTCCTCTTTATGATTTTGATTGTCTCTGGAGGAATCGGGTTTGCAGTCTGGGTTGATATCAAACGCGCCTTTAAGGCATTCCTAACAGATAGACCTTACCGTCTAAAAACATTCACTCGCAAACTAAGCAACCAAACACGCTTAGTACTTAACACAACAGCGGTGATTTTAATACTAGGAACGGCTATAACTTGGCTTTTGGAAGCTAACAATCCTAAAACAATTGGATTATACAATCCTTTCCAACAATTTATGGTCAGCTTATTTCAAACAGTCACAATGAGAACAGCTGGTTTTGCAACGATTTCATATCTTGATACACATACAGCAACCAACATTCTCTACATGATTCAGATGATTATCGGTGGAGCTCCTGGTGGTACCGCTGGTGGGATAAAAGTAACAACAGTTGCAATCACTTTCTTACTCTTTAAATCAGAACTTGCTGGTCAGAGCGAGGTTACCTATCACCACCGCATCATTGCAAATAAAGTTATCAAACAAACGTTAACAGTGCTTATCTTCTTCTTTTCAATTTTAATTGTTGGCTATATCCTTCTTCTTCAATTTGAACCGCACCACGACCCAATTGCGCTGCTTTTTGAAGCAGTATCTGCCATTGCTACCGTCGGTGTTTCCATGGATTTAACGCCTCAATTATCAACTTCAGGAAGACTCGTCATCATGGCATTGATGTTCATTGGACGTGTCGGACCATTGACAGTTCTTCTTAGTCTTCTTCAAAAGAAAGAAAAAGAAATTCAATACGCAAAAACAAATATCACAGTAGGTTAGAGGAATTAAAATGAGAAAAAAAATAATTGGTGTTCTTGGACTTGGTATCTTTGGACGAAATGTTGCCAAAGAGCTCAGCAAATTTGACCAAGATGTCATTGCTATCGACATTAACGAAAATCTTGTTCAAAATGTATCCGACGTTGTTAAAAAAGCTGCTGTCGGTGACATCACAGATATTGACTTTTTAAAAGCACTTGGCATCGGTCAATGTGATACCGTCGTTGTCGCAACAGGTAACAATCTAGAATCTTCTGTTCTTGCCGTTATGCACTGTAAAAAACTCGGCGTTAAAAATATTATCGCCAAAGCTAAAACAAAAACTTACGAAGAAGTGCTTTATGGCATCGGTGCAAGCAAAGTCATCATGCCAGAACGCGATTCTGGTAAACGCGTTGCTTCTAACATGCTTCGCCACCACATCGATAACATCGTTCACTTAGAAGAAAAATTAGCTATGGTTGAATTTTCGATTCCAGATTCTTGGGTTGGGAAAAATCTTATCCAACTCGATGTCCGAAATAAATTCGAAATCAACATTATCGGTATCCGAAAGAAAAATCCTTCAATTATCGATACGCACATTGATCCAAACAAACCTTTCGAAGCTGATATCGAAATCATTGCCATCGCAAGTGATGACACCTTTGAAAAATTCGATTACCTTGGCTATTTGAAATAAAAAAAGGCTCTTTATACAGAGCCTTTTTTATTGCCATGGATTGTAAAAACGTCCATGATTCCATTCAAACAGTAAAATTGTGATAAGAACAAGTATAACAGATACAGTGATTGTCAAGATATCTGCTGCAGTGAAATTTTTGTAAGTGTACCAAGTACGCTTTTTATTTTTCCCAAAACGTCGTAATTCCATCGCAGTTGAGACCGTATCAATTCGCTCTAAAGAACTAAAAATCAATGGAATGATAATCTGAAGATTACCTTTGACACGTTTCATTAGCTTTTCTTTTTGGGACAATTCAAGACCACGCGCTTCTTGTGACATGCGAATCATGTAAAATTCTTCCTGAACATCTGGAATATAGCGCAATGTCAAGCTTACCGCATAAGCAACCTTGTAAGGCACACCAATCTGATTAAGACTTGAGGCAAATTGACTAGGATGCGTTGTCATGAGAAATAGCACAGCTAAAGGTACTGTACAAAAATATTTCAAAGCTAGATTAAACAAATAAAATAATTCTTGGCTTGTCAGATAAAAACGACCGTAACCTTGCCACAAAACCGTTTTAGCACCGTAAATGTGCTCACCATAACTTGGTTCAAACACATAAACCATCAAAACATTTAAAAGCGCAAAAAAGCCAATAAACTTGATAACAAAAGAAATTTGTTTCCAACGAATATCTGCCATTTTAAACAAGATAAGCGATGACAAACCAACAACAGCAATCAATCGTGTATCATAGGTTGTCATACAAGCCACAGAAACCAAAATAAAGAAGATTAATTTGCTAGCGCCAGATAATTGATACAAGAACCCTCGCCCACTTTGATAACCAATAAAATGATTAGCCACGACATCCTCCTTGTTGCTTAATGTAGTAATGTGTCAAATCAATTGGATTGATTCCTAATTTCTCCGCCAAATCAAATAGACTTGTCTTTTTCAGATTAGCTCTATCTAAAATATCAACTTGACTAAATAAATCAACCGGTGTGCAGTCTGCGATAATCTCGCCGTCACTAATCACAATACTGCGATCAGAATACTCGAGCATCAACTGCATATCATGCGTAATCATAATAATGGTGTGACCAGCCTTGTTTAACTGATTGAGAAAAGTCATGATTTCTGTATAGTGCTTCTTATCTTGCCCTGCTGTTGGCTCATCAAGTAAGATGATTTCAGGATTCATGACTAAAACTGAAGCAATCGTAACACGCTTCTTCTGACCAAATGAAAGAGCAGAGATTGGCCAATTACGGAATTCGTACAAACCACACACTTTCAAAGTCTCTAAAACACGTTGTTCAATTTCTTGCTCACTGAGACCACGCAAACGAAGACCAAGCGCAACTTCATCAAAAATCATCGTCTGACTAATCATTTGATTTGGATTTTGAAGAACGTAGCCAATCTTCTCAGCACGTTCTTTAATTGAGTCACTCATGATTGAGTTTCCTTGATAGAGAATCTCACCGTCTGGTCTGATGAATTGGCACAAGGCTTTCGCTAGGGTTGATTTTCCTGCACCGTTTTTTCCAACAATGGCAATACGTTCACCCTTATGAACAGCAAAACTAATATCGTTTAAAATCTTCTTGCCGTCATCATATGAAAATTCAAGATGATTAGCCTCTAAAATATTTTCCTTTTGAACAACGTCACTAGATTGACTCAAGCCTTTTACTGTAATATCTGACAAATCTAGTTGATTAATGTCTGATAAATGCTCCGCTTTTGTCACATCAACGTTTAAATTTTTTAAAGCTGTGATATAAAGCGGTTCGCGGATGCCATTTTCAACTAGCAGCTCACTTTTTAATAACTCATCTGGCTGACCGTCAAATACAATACGACCATCATTGACTAAAACCACTTTATCCACATGACGATAAAGCACATCTTCCAAGCGGTGCTCGATAATAATCGTCGTTGTCTTGCCTTCTTGGTGGATGCGATCAATCAATTCAATCGTTTCTTGNCCTGATTTTGGATCAAGATTAGCNAGTGGCTCATCAAAAAGTAGGATTGGACTTTCGTCAATCAAAACACCTGCCAAACTCACTCGCTGCTTTTGACCACCTGATAAATCCTGCGGACGGTTATTTAAGAATGTCTTCAAATCAAGCTTATCAGCCCAATAATCAACTTTTTCTCGCATTTCCTTCAGAGGAAGGCAGTCATTTTCAAGTGCAAATGCCAAATCTTCAGCTACAGTTAACCCGATAAACTGTCCATCTGGATCCTGCAAAACTGTAGAAACTAAATGTGATTTATCATAAATGGACAAATCAAAAGCATCCTTACCTGCGATGGTAAATTGCCCAGTTCTTTCACCATGATGAATATTTGGAATAATACCGTTGAGACACTGCCCGATAGTTGACTTTCCAGAGCCTGATGGACCGACAATTAAGACTTTTTGTCCTCTCTCAATGGTTAAATTAAGATACTTTAGCGTCGGCTCTGCTTGAGCATCATATTTAAAAGTGAAATCCTTAAATTCAATAAGGGGTTTCATAACGTTTCTCCTAAAAAATGATTAAGAGTAGGACAAACTTGTCATCCTACTCCTTAAAAAACAGCTCGAAAACGAGCTGAAATAATACTAGAATGTAAATTATCGCAGTTAAGATTAACCCTTAATCTTTTGTCAAACTGCCTGATTGTGTGCGTGTTTTTGTATAAACCGCTAAAAGCAAAGAACCACCAATGACAATTGTCAAACTATTAATCACTGCTGATAAAATTCCTTGTGTAAATACCTTGCTAGCTGGTTCACTGTAAACTAAAATATCACCATATGGTGCAATAACAGCCCATCCAATAATGTTAGCCAAGATTTGTGCTCCGTTAAACCAAGCGTAATCTTTTCCAGTCAATTGACCTTTTTCAATATTAATCTTTTTAGATACCAATCCGATAGCTAGGCCAATAAGTCCGCTCACAAGAACCCAAGTCCACCATGGTGAACCATATTGAAGTGCATCTTTCAAAGCATGACCGATAAATCCTGAAAAGAAACCAACTGTTGGACCATAAACCACAGCAAACAACGCTAAAACAGCGTATTGCAGTTGCAGATTTGTATTTGGAATTGGGGTTGGAATGTTAACCAATGTCCCAATAATGATAAACAGCGCAGCTCCGATACCTGTTGCTACGACAGTCTTGATAGAATTATTCTTCACAACTCGTTCTCCTTTAATAACTTTCTTATCTATTTTCTAAGTAAAATACTTTAAAATTCTTACCTTTATGCCGTCTTATTTTACCATAAATGAGACATATTTTAAAGATGATTATTCTTTGAACCAGTCATAAAAACGTTTTATACAAGTCTAAGTTTTAAAGTAATGAAAAATAGCCGAGCACTGCTCAGCTATTTTTTAATTTTTAACTTTTTTCTTTTTACCCCAAACAGATTTTTCAGCAACCGCTGTAAAGAGAACATCTGTTGAAGAGTTAAGTGCTGTTTCACATGAATCTTGAACAACACCGACGATAAAACCAACGCCGACAACTTGCATTGCTAGGTCATTTGAAATACCAAACAAGCTACATGCCACAGGAACTAAAAGAAGTGACCCTCCAGTAACCCCTGAAGCTCCGCAGGCTGACACAGCTGATAAGACACTTAGCAAGAATGCTGTTGGAAAATCAACATGAATACCAAGTGTATTAACCGCAGCAAGTGTCAAGACGTTGATTGTAATGGCAGCACCACCCATATTAATAGTGGCACCAAGCGGGATTGATACTCTGTATGTATCCTCATCCAAGCCTAAATCTTCACAAAGTTTCATGTTAACTGGAATATTAGCAGCTGAACTTCGTGTGAAGAAAGCTGTCAAACCAGAATCTCGCAAACAACGGAAAACCAATGGGTATGGATTTTTACGCATGAAGATAAACGCAATAAATGGATTAACGACCAAGGCTACAAAAAACATTGTTCCAACAAGAGCTAAAATCAAGAAACCGTAGTTTGCTAAAATCTTAACCCCATTGTCTGAGATAGTTTTAAAGACAAGACCTAAGATACCAAATGGTGCTAGATTAATAATCCAACGAACCACTTGTGAAGTGACTTCTGCCATTGTTTGTAACATGTCTTTAGTTGTTTTATTAGAATTTCTAAAAGCAAGTCCAAAGATAACAGCCCAAGTNAANACACCGATATAGTTAGCTGANCCCAAAGCATTAATTGGGTTATCAACCATTTTTAATAAAAGACTGTGGAAAACTTGCCCAACTCCTTCAGGAGANGACAATTTTGGTTGCGTGGCAGTATCCAAGGTGAGAGTAATTGGGAAAAGGTAGTTAACCACAACTGCAACTAAGGCAGCTGCNAAGGTCCCAACAAGATAAAGTCCAATAATCGTTGACATATTGGTCTTTTGTCCCTTTTCATTTTGTGACANTGCACTAGCAACCAAAACAAAGACAAGTAATGGCGCTACCGCTTTAAGCCCACCAACAAATAAATCACCTAAAATACCAATTCCTGATAATTTAGGAACTGTCATTCCTAAAATAAATCCAAGAATAACACCAATGATGATTCGTTTGATTAGGCTAGTTCTATTCCAAACACTAATAAATCGTTTCATGGTAGCTCCTCAAAAAAATAATTAACGATTTTAATCATAATATAAAAGAAGCACTTCGTCAAACCAACGAAGGCGTTTTTCGCCTTTTGGTAGCGCTTAAAACACGGGATTTCTCAATTTTTTGAAAATTTTGTTATTTTTTCTAACATCGCTAAGCCCCGCCATATCAGGCTTAAGCAACTTTTTCAAAAAAATTCAGTATTTTTCTTCTATTGACGAGTGTTTTGGAGTTCGATATAATAAGCTGCGCATCATTTTGCTTAATGAGAGAGTTTAACTAAGCAAAATGCTATATCGTTTTTTATTAGGAGGACATTAATGAAACCTGTCAAAAATATCTATATTATCATCGGTTTCATGTTATTTGCTTTATTCTTTGGGGCAGGTAATCTGATTTATCCCGCCTTTTTAGGGATATATTCTGGTAGTAACCTTGCATTAGCCATTCTTGGTTTCTGTTTAACTGGTGTGACCCTTCCGCTTTTAGGGGTAGTCGCAGTAGCCTATTCAGGTGCGAGTGATATTGAAGATTTTGCACGTCCAGTTTCTCGTCACTATGCTTTGCTATTTTCAATCGCACTTTACTTATCAATCGGGCCATTCTTTGCCATTCCAAGAACGGGTGCTACTTCATTTTCAATCGGTATTGAACCTATCTTTGGTGACAATATTATTGCAAAAGTCATTTACGGTTTGGTTTTCTTTGGAATTTCTTATATCTTGGCTATCAAGCCAAATAAAATCGCTGACCGTATTGGTAAATATTTAACACCATCTCTTTTGATTATCATTGCTATTTTAGTTATCGCATCATTTGTCAAACCTGCTGGTGACATCGGACCAGCTTACAACGCTGCTAGCGATATCAGCAACGCATTCAAAGACGTTCCGTTTGTCGCTGGACTTATTCAAGGTTATGGTACGATGGATGCTCTTGCTTCGCTTGCCTTCGCCATTATCGTTATCGATGCCAGCAAATCGCATGGTGCAAAAGAACAATCTGAAATCGCTGCTTTAACATTCAAATCTGGATTAATTGCCACTGCACTTCTTGCTCTTATCTACATCTTCGTTGGTCGTATCGGAGCATCTTCACAAAATCTATTTGATTTCACTAACGGACACTTCATGTTCAAAGGTGACCCAATCGATGGTGGTAATATTCTCGGACAAGCTGCTCACTTTTATCTTGGAAGCATCGGACAAATTATTCTAGCTGCAGCTATTTTCCTTGCATGTCTAACAACATCAACTGGATTAATCACTGCTTGTGCTGAATACTTCCACAAATTGCAACCAAAAGTTTCTCACGTTACTTGGGCAACTGTCTTTACTTTGATTGCTCTATTCTTCTACTTCGGTGGTCTAACTGACCTCATCAAATGGTCACTTCCAGTACTTTACTTGTTATACCCACTGACAGTCGTTATTATCCTACTTTCTTTACTAGCGAAATTCTTTGAAAAAGATCGTATCGTTTACCAACTGACAATTGCTTTCACAGCTATCCCAGCACTTTACGATGCCATCTCAACACTTGCTAAACAAACTGGACTTTTCCACTTGCCAGCAGGTCTTGTAAACTTCTTTAGCAACATCGTTCCACTTGGTCAATTCTCAATGGAATGGATTAGCTTTGCAGTTGTAGGATTTATCGTGGGATTCATCTTACATAAAGTTAAAAAAGCTTAAACAACACTAAAAAAAGTCAAACTCACTAGAGTTTGACTTTTTTTATACTATTTACAATGAACAAAAAGCCTGAGACTAATCCCAGGCTTTTAGTAATTTATATAATACTTTTATTTATGACTCAATTTCTTAGTCAAGAAGTCTCCGATAAATTGGATGACAAAAACCAAAATCAAGATGCATAATGTTGCAACGATTGTGACATCAGTTGCTGAACGGTTATAACCATAATAAATAGCGATGTAACCAAGACCTCCGGCACCAATTGCACCAGCCATAGCTGTTTCACCGATAAGTGAAATCAGTGTCACGGTTGATACGCGGATAAGCTCAGGTAAGCCTTCACTTAGGTAAATCTTGATAATATCCCAAAGAGTCGCTCCAGAAGCCTGTGCTGCTTCAATGACACCCTTGTCCATCTCAGAAAAGACAACTTGAACTTGACGGGCATAGAAAGCAAATGTCGCTGCTGACAAAGGAATCAAAGCAGCTGTTTTACCAAGGTTAGTCCCTACAATCGCGTAAGTGAATCCTTTTAAAATCGCAAGCAAGATGATAAATGGAATGGCGCGAACAATTGAAGTAAAGATGTCAAGAACTTTGAAACCAAATCGATTGCTTAGGACACCATTTGGACCAGTTAATACCAAGAACAAGCCCATAGCAAGACCTAAAATCCCACCAATCACAAATGACCATCCTGTCATATAAATCGTTGCTGAAAAGGCATCTGACCAAGAATTTGTCCCTTCCCAGCCGATACGGTAAACATCAGGCAAATTTGTAGAAATCCATTCAATCATTTAGGCACCTCGTTTCAATACTGTTAATTCGATTCCAGCAGCAAGAATTGCTTCTTGTGCTCCAGCAAGTGCATCAGCCTCACCAGATAAGACAACAATCATCTCACCAACAGGCGTGTCATCCAAAATTTCGATATTACCGTAAAGAATATTCGCTGTGACTTCGAATTGTTTGTAAATTTGGTTCAAAATTGGTTCATCTGTTGATGTTCCAGCGTATTTCAATTGGACAAGCAAGTCATCTTTTGGAAGATTTTGCACGATTGCTTGTTTTTCAATTTTAACCAAAGCATCTTCAATTCCTGTTGCTGTTTTGATGAATTCTTGCGTTAAAGGTTCTTTTGGATTTGAGAAAATGTCTAAAACAGAACCTTCTTCAATCAAATGACCATTTTGCATAACAGCCACACGATGACAAATATCTTTAACGATTTGCATTTCGTGGGTAATCATAACCACTGTCAAACCAAGTTTTTGGTTTAATTCTTGCAACAAAGCCAAAATTTGCTTAGTTGTTTTAGGGTCAAGGGCTGATGTTGATTCATCAGAAATCAAAATTTCTGGGTCATTAGCAAGAGCACGCGCAATCGCCACACGTTGTTTTTGACCACCTGACAGTTGTGATGGGTAGTTTTCAGCTCGGTCAGCTAACCCTACCAATTCCAACAAATCAGCAACTTTCTTGTCTTTTTCTTCTTTACTCAATTTTGAATGGCGAAGAGCAAAGGCAACATTTTGACGTGCTGTTCTTTGTGCCATCAAGTTAAAGTGTTGGAAAATCATTCCAATTTTTTGACGTTTTTGACGAAGGGCAGCACCTTTCAATTGTACCTTTCCATCCGCAAACGTCACATCTTCACCAATCGTGATTTTCCCT
>JGI24714J26587_10001149_pt1 | contig 18793 bp, 17 predicted proteins | sample BioPla4DNA2_FD_26587 | JGI IMG/M metagenome (IMG submission 26587)
CATACAGGTCCCGGGCGATGGCTGCTCCGGCATCGCAGATAGCCTGTTCGTCGAGGTGGGATCCCATGGTGACAACGGCGACGCAACTCTGCGGATCTCCCGTATGGAAGTCGCCCTTAACTATCGGCCAACCACTGGCCGGTGATTTCTTCTCAACCATGTTACATTCACCTCACAGCACTCCTAACACGATGACACCAGCAATCAGAAGACCGACTGCCATGCCATACCAGAATGCGGTCACACCTCCGGCGATCTTGAGGACCCCGTCCCTGTTCGGGAACGACGCCAGGAAGTTGCCTTCTCCAGAGAGCATCCCGACCAGATCCTCGGTGATCTTCTCAAGTTCTGCTATCTGCTCGAGCACAGGGGTGTACGAGACGCCGGCGGTGGTAACGATACCAACCATCGGGTCGACGACAAGCCCGTACTCGGGCAGTACCTGAACGTATGCCATTTAGGCACCTCCCTTGGGTTCGATGATCGGCTTGGCGTCAAGCCAGGCGAAGGCGTCACGCTTCGAGAGCTCGATGTACTTCGCGTAGGTGTAAGCCCACCCGATGACCGAGACCAGCAGTGATATAAGAGCCGGGATGAACTCGACGAACGCAAACGACATGANCGCAACCGGGATCATGGTCAGGAAACCACACTCCGCGGCGAGCATAAGCGTCCGGTCCTGTTTCTCCCCTGGTCCAAGGCAGGCGTTGAACGCNTGCTGGATTGCGATCGCAGAAAGCATGAAGATCACAGCAATGATGCCACCGCCGATGACGGAAGCTTCGAAGGTCTGCAGGGCAAATCCGAGGATGACGGTCGTGCCGATGACCAGGTCCAGGAAGTTGAATGTTCCGCCGACCATGGCAANGAGGCCGAGCACTGTTATCGCACCAATGACCGCAAGCTCTGTCAGTGAAACAACCATGACCGGAATATCCATCCTGACCACGTGGTTGGCCATCAACCCGCAGACCGCACCGATGAACGCGGCGATGATGACCGCGACGATTGGTGCGAATACGCCGGTCGTGGCCCCGAAGAGCGCGGCGATGGTACCTGAACCGAGCGCGATCATACCTGCCGACGGGACGCCGGTACCAAGCCCGTAGCTGCAGAGAATCTTGATCGTGTCGGNGCCCCAGATGAGGGCAGCCACACAGGCAAGTCCGCCGAAGAACGCGAAGTACTCGGTACCGGTGATCTCGTTCAGGTATGTCAGGTAGACGAGAATGAGCGATCCCACGAGACCGTAGATCATGATCTTGTTGTGTGGGATGCCGCCCACTCCGACTTCAACCTGTACTGTCATTTAAAACACCCCCACCAATTCGAGCAGCCCGATTGCAAATACGCCTGCAATGGCTGATGCCGCGGCGGATGCGATGATCGCTCGTGGAGCCCTCTTGAACTTGGGATCGTGCGGTCCTTCGATTGTGCCACCGATGTTGTACGCGACAAGCACAGCGTTCACCAGGAACATGCCGATCGCGAAGACACCGGCAAGCGAGATGGCGATGGGCGCGATCTGCTCGACCGTTGCGCTCAGGAGCGCGGGCATCTGTGCCTGGTAGATATCGAGGAGCTCGAGATATATGAGCGTTCCGCCAAGGCCTCCGAGCGCGCCGCCGATGACACCGCCAACCCAGGAGATGAACGGGAGGCCGTGCCCTTCGGTACCTTGAGTCTTGTACTCAGGGAAGGTGTCACCTGTGATCGGATCCTTATCCACCTTGCCGGATGCTGCCGGGATACCCATACCGAAGATGTAGATGATGTTGACCATCGTACAGGTGATCGCCATCAGCAGCCCGCCGCCGATCGCACCGCTGGCAAGGGCGATCGGAAGTCCGAGTGGCGCAGCCCATGCGCCAGCGAAGAGGCCTGCAAGCCCGGCACCTGAGGCGAGCATCGGCACACCGGTCGCGATACCTGGAGACTGTCCCATCGCAGCGGGTGCCCCGCCGACCGGGACGAAGTGAACGCCAAACCCGATCAGGATACCACCGACGGTGATCCCGACGACTGCGAGTAACCCGGCTATCTGTAAGAGGAAGTAGGCAAGCGCAAACGCGATGATGATGAGAACGATGCTGATTACGAGTCCCATCCCTGTTGGGGGCTGGACACCTGCAGTCTTTGCTGGTCCTCCGAGTGCACTCATGATGAAACCTCCTCAGTGGCCCCGGGAACCACGTAGGGTCCGAAGGTCTTCCTCGCCCAGACCTCGATGTAGCGGTCGATGATGGCAAAGATCAGGATCGCAACGACACCGATGATGATCGCTCCCCATCCCGCGGCGAGCGGCTCGAAGATCACGGTGCGCCAGAGCTCGAAGAAGACGATCAGGCCGAAGCAGATACCCGACGCAGGACCGCCGAGCTTGGCACTGAAGAAACCATTGTCGAGCGAGTTCCGCTCGCCAGCCTCGGCGTAGCGGACGATGTTCCCGGATGCGGAGATCGGAACTCCGGCTCCGAACTTCTGGTGCTGGTACTGCCGCTCCTTCCCGTAGAAGGGGTTACCCGTTGCAGATCCAGCCGCACCGAGCGCGATACCCCATATGAGCCCCAGCAACGGGAGCGGGAAGGGGTGGCCGAGTGCGCTGATGATCAGGTGACACATCGTGACGGTGGCAAATACTGCCACGAACGCGTGTGCCATGGTCACGGTCGTCATCGACTTCAAGATGTCAATGTAGACCGGCTGTTCAAACTTGGCGAGACTTGCAGTACGACCGAGATATGCGGTTGTCGCATAAACGCCCTGCACGAAGACCGCAAGAGCGCTCCCGAGTACAATTGCAAGAATCGGGTTCATCTGCATCGCCATAAATGCCCAGGCAAGGCCTGCGCCCAATGCAACCCAGAGACCGTACGCTGGGGGTTCACCGGCAATCGCCTTGTTAAAGATGCGGTGAACATATCCCATCTGCGGGGCTAGCTGAACCTGTGAGTTCGGATCACCTTGCGATCCGATGTCAGACTCAGTATCCTCCGCAGCGCCGGCAATGGTTGCAAGAGCACCTGCCAATGCGGTAATGCCGATGCCAAATATAATCTCTTCCATTCAGCATCCTCCCTCGGTGCGCATCGCACCAGAGTATACGTTCAAAACCTTTTTGGTTCAATTAACAGTTGTTTATGACTTAATTAAAGGTTTCGAAAAGTTGCATCGATATAGCAATGAAATGTGGAAAATCGGCAGAAATACATTTTTTGGACGTTTTTTGTTGCGTTAGATAAAAAAAGGTTGAGTTGGGTTTACCTGGCCGGGATGATGAGCGAACGCTCGCCGGCAGGCATGAACTCGCGGATCGCACCCTTCGCGAACTCGCGGCGGGGCTCGGCGAAGTCGAACTTCAGGGCCGGGTCGGCGAAGCAGATCTTCACACGCGGGTCGAAGCACCACGCGTCGCCGCGTCCGTAGTGAGAACCGCCGACGATCGCGGCGTACTCGCCCTGGTGGCCGACGTTCATCGCGTAGTTCGGGTAGTTCGGACCACGCAGCTCGCCGATCGCACCCTCGTCGCCCCGGATGGAGAGCGAGTTTGCAGACCCACACTGGTCCTGGAGGTCGTAGCCGTAGAAGCCGAGTCTCGACCAGCCCTCCTTGTGGAGGAGCATCGAGAGGTACCAGGCATTCAGGCCGGCGTTGGAGTTGCCGGTTGCGATGGAAGTCGTGAGACCGCAGGCGGCGGCAATGACACCGGCACGCTGGGACCCGCCGAAGTGGTCCTCCATCATGGTTGGGTACTGCTCATACTGCTCCATGGCGTTGAGGGCGACCTCAGTTGTCATGTCGTTGACGACATCGAAGGTTGGCTTGACCTTGTCGTCGGGGCTCGGGTTCTTCCAGTCGACCTTGTACTTGTCCTTGATGTAGTCCATACCGTAGTAGGTGAACTCATCGAGGATGTTGTCGGTGTAGGCCGCGGTCGCGTACTGCGTGAACCCGACACCTCCGGACATGTAGGAGCCAAGCCAGATCTGGTCGTAGAGCATGGTTCCGGCGCCGACGACCTCGAGAGAGGCCCTGGCTGGGTCGTTCGGGTACTTCCGGTTTGCCTGGATGATATCGGAGAAGAGACCGAATGCCAGACCACCGGGCTCGTTCGGGCCACGGGCACGCCGGGCAGGCAGGAGCGAGGCCATCTGAATGACACCTGCGTGCTTGGCGGCATAGGAGAGGTCAGCGACGGCTGCCTCACCGGCGCACATCCGGTAGGCGGCGATGAAGGACATCCCGATCTGCATCGCAGACCACCGGGAGGTCGTTGCACCGTCACATGTCCGGACGACCGTGGTCGGGATGTGGATTGCCTGCCAGAGGGCCTTCCCTACGGCGGCAGAGAGTGCCTCAGCCTGCTTGGCGGGGAAGAGCTTCTCGACATCGATGACGAACTGGGGTTCGAGATCGTCGGCGAGTTCCTGGTCGCCGGTGAAGACCTTGACGTAACAGTCATCGACGAGGCCGGGGTGGGTCTCGACCATGTGTTCCTGGACGACGGCTGCGCCGGGCATGGCGTGGTTCAGGACGTGGAGGTACTCGTTGATCGTCTCCGGGGTAACCTCCTTGCCCAGACGCTTCTGCAGGGTCTGGTGAGCGAGGTCCATGTTGACGATGACTGTCCTCCTGATGTCATCCCAGAACTGCTGCATGGCAGCGTTGTTGACGAAGTGCAGGTCGTCACCCTCCACGAAGACACCGGTACCGGAGAGCTCGTAGGTCATCAGCTGGCGCTGGCCCAGCGGGATACCGCCGAGGTGGCAGCGCTCAGGGTCGTACATCGGGATGCCACGGTCCATCGCGACGGCTTGGCCTGCCTTCAAAAATTCCATCTTACGGGGGGACTGACGAATACCNTCGAATACGTGGTACTTGGCCGTGTCTCCCGCGATATCCTGCCCCCGGAACTTCTCCTTGAGGGATTTCAGGAACAGTTTCTGGGTTCTCTCAATCTTTGCCATTTCTCAATCACTCCTTGGGAAGGAATCCGTATTTCGTCCGTAGCGTGTGGATACGCTGGACGTACTCGATGTACTCCTGGTCGTCACGGAACGCGACGTCGCCGAGTGAGTGGAAGATCGTCGTGTGAGCCTTGAGCCACTTCTCGTCCATGGGCTTGCCGATCTCAACAGCACGGTCGAGCGGCTCGCCGATCTGGTTCTTGACGTGGCGGACGATGCCGTCCTCGCCAAGAACACGCCTCTGGAGCATATCGAACATCATACCGTTTTCATCAAGACGGAGCGAGTGACCGTGCACGGTCGCACCACGGATGCCGGTACGTGCTGGATCGAGGAGCTCGGTGTTGATAAGATCTTTCGCGTACTTTTCGAGGTCACGCTCACGGCACTCAAGGATCTGACGACCGGAGAGCGTTCCGGGGTCGATACCGCGGAAGCGGTAGCACTCGGTATAGGTTCGCTGGTATGGGTGGCAGGGCGCGAAGAACATCGAGTCTGTAAACTGGATGTAGCGGACACGGTCTCCGGCCTTCGCACCCTCCGTCGGCGTTACAATCTTCCTGATGGGACAGTCGGGCTCCTGCTGCTCGGCGAGCGGCGGGTGGGCCGTCGGATAGGCGGCTCCNGGNGCCCTGTGGCCGAGGAGCAGCACAATGTCTTCATCTGTCACATCACGCAGCTTTTCAAGTTTCTGGTTGGGGTTCATCTGTTTGCGCCGGTTCTCGGCGACCTTGGATGTCCCCGGTCCATACTGGGGCTTGTATGCCATTGTTTCACTCACCTTCATTCATGTTGGGTTTTTTAATACTCTCATAACGGCGCGAATGACTTCCGCCAATTTCTCTCTGCTTGGTGTCTGGCCCCGGGTCACACCGCTGACGATATCCATCACGATGCCTTTCGTCTTCACCCGGTCAGGCGGCGGCATGACCACCGCTGTTTTGACTCCCTCTTTTGCGAGGTCTTCGAAGTCGATCGGGACCTGGGAGACGACGATCGCCTTGATGTCAGCGTGCTCAAGGATAAATCGAACCTTCTGCACCACGTGGGAACGGACGTTCCCGTGGTGCAGGATGGCGACCTTGTGCTGCTCGATCTGGGCGACCTCTTTCTCCGTTAACCCGAAATAAGCTCCGAGGACGTGACCCGCGATGGGCGAGTCCGCCGGAACCCCGCTGCCTGCATTCAGGACGAGCGTGGTTACGGAGAACTCTGCCCCCTCCCTCCTGAGGCCGGAGGTTATGTCGCAGACTGGTTTTGTCACGTGTCTGCGGCCGGGGGACATCCCGACCACGATCACATCCGGGGACCTGGTTTCGGAGATGGTCCCGCGCTGGGCGAGACCCCCTCCTTTGCCCATCCCCATGCTCTCGCGGCAGTCGACGACCTGGGTTACTCTTCCGATAGGCATCTCACTTGGTTCCCTGAATTATAATGGGCCTGTCTTTCTTTCTCGGATCGACAAGTCCGAGAAGTTCTCTGTCGGCATCAGGTCCGTACTTGGCGTAATCGGACAACGTCGGCTGGGTCTTCATGTATCGTCCCTGCTGGACGGTGCAGGAGAAACCCTTGTCGGCGAAGGTTTCATCTGCTGCTTTCTTGACGGCCGGGATGTACGATTCGTCCTCAAGCTCCAGGATAACCATTCCGACCTGTATCTGGAGCATGACGTCCTGGTCCCCGACGCGGATGGCCCTACGGTCCGGATGGGGGTTAGGTTCCCCTCGGGCCGGGCCGTATGGAACGGTGGCGGGAAGATTTGGTCCATTGATAGTCATCCGGCGGATCCCGCCAACCTGAATAAGTTTGTTCAGGAGTTGTTCCGCGGTGTCGGGCCTGAGGAGCCGCATGGGGACGATTCGAACCTGAGGGTATATGGCGTCAGTCATTAGTATCCTATTATGTTATTTACACACCCTGTGCGATCTGCTGGATCGGCTTGTTGAAGACATCGACCTTGCCGTAGGTGTCGGCGAAGATCTTCGAGGTGCTCTCGGGCGAGAACATCTGGGTTCCGGCATCGAGCGCCGCTGCGGCGACCACACACGGGATGGCCACACCTGCTGCGTGGCGAGTCACGACGTGGTTACCGTTGAAGATACCGGGACCGCCGCCACCGTAGATCGAGTGGCTGAAGAACGAGAACCCGACAGCGGTACCCATGACACGGCCGTAGTCACAGCCGGGGAGACCGGTCTCGTGCTCAAGCAGGTCGTTGAAGTACAGGAGCGTCGAGGAGACTGCCTGGGCGAACCGTCCGGCACCACAGTTGACCATGGTAGCCGCCATGGTTCCTGCGGCGGTGTAGGCGTTCCAGAGCATGGGGTCCTTGGTGTCATAGTACTGGAAGTACCCACCCTTCTTCCCCGGAGTGATGACCNNNTCNTCGATGGCACGCTCGACCAGGCTCTGGACAACCGTACCGATCGTTCCGGTTGCGCCGTTCTCCTTGACGAGGTCGTAGACAAGGTTGTTTGCGTTCAGGCCCTGGTAGGCGTAGGTAAGCAGCTGGGCACGCTCAAACGGCCCGATGGCGTTACCCATCTCAAACATCCCTGCCTGCTCAAAGGTGGACGAGAGCGCGGCGCCTTCCATGGCGTTCTTGTTGGTCATCATCACGAAGTGGTTGACCGGGACGTTTCGGAGCGCGTAGCCGAGGCCTTCGTTGTTCTGGGGGATGCTCAGGATCGACGTAACTTGCGCACCCTTCATGTCCTGGGTGTGCGGGTAAGCACCCCAGCAGGCCGCCTTGACCATCGCTGCATCAAACGGTCCGACATCGAACTGCTCGACGATCGCGTAGGTGGTTGCAGCTGCGACCGCCGTGATTGCGGCGTCGTAAGTGGATGCTGCCTCCAGACGGACGCTGGGCACCTCGACAAGGATCATCTTACCGCCACTGAACTCACGGATGTTGGTNTCGTCGCCNTCCTGGACCTGGACCATCTCCNTGATCTTGGAGATGACTGCGTCCTTGTTGCCGACGATGTCAAGGTCCAGCTCACGCCCGAGGACATGGCCCTTTCCTACCTTTCCGGTCTTCAGGGCGCCCTCGATGCCTCCCAGGTTGACTGCAATCGTCCTCTTGGTAAGGTCGATGATCTTTCTGGTTGCCGGGTTGATCAGCGGGCTGATCTTCTCCAGCGGCACATTACTCTTCAATAGTTTGCCTGTATCATCGTACAGGTCAATGGTATCATTGAATTTAGCCATAATTTTTCCTCCATTACCCTCTTATGTGCATACAATCTGGAACTGTGAACTGAATACTAGTTAGACGCATCACTGACTGTAACTGTATGTAACTGGTGCACGTCCTTGTGGGACAGAAAGATAATAACTTTCTCTAGTAATATAAGTGTTGCTATTTATGTCTGTGAACTAATATATAAACTGAGTTGAATATTTAATACCCGTAAAATAATTATTGACNGTANNCTGGGAAAGNTTTATTAAGGGCTGGTTGTGGTGTTATTAGTCTCTATATATGTGATACTTCGTAAGATCTTTGTGCTNCTGACATCACCCATCTTCAGGCACAACATCATCACGGGAGATGCGCGGTTAGAAAAAAGGGGTCAGGGCCTGACCAGCTGGTACAGTTTACCATAGACCGTCTGGCCTTTCCGCTTTCGGTGACGCTCCCCAAGGTCACCCTCGTAGAGGGCAAATNGCCCTTTGGTTCCCTCCACCTCGAGTTCAACATCTCTCCGGTATGCAAACCCGGGCATCATGACGTCGATGTCACCAAAGACGTATATCTCGCCTTCTACCATCTGGCCTCCAAGACGGCTCTTCGCGTCACCCTTGACGATGATCTTCCCGCCTTCAGCATGAGTGCCCACGTGGACGTCGACGTTGCCGCCGATGATAATCTCGCCGCCGTTTATAAAGGTGCCAATATCGCTTCCGGCACTTCCAGTGACAACGATCTTTCCGCCGGTCATGCCACGCCAGTCTCCGCGGTATGCGGAGCCGAGGTAGTTTCCTGCGTTGCCGTTGATGCGAAGTTCACCTCCCTTCATACCGGTTCCGGCAAAGGCGTCAACGTTTCCGTTCACGGTGATCTTGCCGCCCTGCATCCATGCACCAACGTACATATCGGCGTTGCCGTTGACAACGACCTCGCCTGCGGTCATCTTCATGCCGATGTACTTGACCCGGGAGAGATCGCCGTTAACGACGATCTTCGTCTCTGCCGGGGTTGCTCCGGCCCGACCAGAGATCTCAAAGAATTCTCCGAGCCGGTGCTGCTCCCTTCCGATATAGACGGGGAGGTCAACGATCTCTTCAGTTGTCTTTCCTGCGAATACATCGGGGCTGATGCAGTCAGCCTCGAGGAACAGCTCGGGCTGGTTTGTTATGGTGAGTGTAACGGTTTCCATCCTTCTCTGCACCTCACTGTGTGGCATCAACCTCAATCACGTAGGGGTTGGGCACGTAATGGTGGCCGCGAACCTCGTAGTTGTTCAGGGTGACGGTGTAGTAACGGAGGAACTTCTCCCTGACATCACGCATCACCTGTGGGTTCTCATGCACCCTGGCGTTCACCCAGAGCGTCCGCTTGTTGCCGTTGCTCACGATCTCGTGGTTGTTGATGATGTGGACACCGGTCTTGAAGAGGTGCTCTACGTCTCCAAATGCCTTCTCGATATCGTCCGGCGCGTATGGTTCGTTCGGGTTGAAGGCAAAGACCACCACATCCGCTGTGAGTCCGGGCGCGAGCCCGCCATACATCTCGCTAAGCCCGAGCGCCTTCGCGGGACCGGCGCGGGTCATCTGCGCGATCTCGTAGAGATCGAGCTCGCGGTCGATACCGGCGATATGGGTGGCGTCGATGACCTTGTCCTTGTGTTTGAAGGTCTCGATCTGCTGTTCGCGTGCTTCCTGGCTCATCAACCACTTCATGATCCTCGGGTAGCGGATGAATGGTCCGGCGTTCGGATGGTCGGTGCTCATAAAGACTCGCATCGGATCTTTCGCGAGCAGTGCGAGTTCCAGACCGATACACCACTGGATGGCGCAGACCTTGATGCTCGGGCTGTAGATGTACGGCACAACGCCAGACCCCGTCTCGAGTTCCACGTCGGCGTTTGCCCACTTCAGGTGGTTCAGCTCGGTGAGATGGTGCTCGAACGGCCCGTCGGCCGTCATGGTTGTGGTCTCATCGAGAGTCACCGCACCCATATCGATGGTGATGTTGTCGTGCGCGTTCACGTAATCCATGATGGCGTCAGCTCTGGACTCAAAGTTCCTCCAGGAATCACCGCCGTAGGAGTGGAACTGGACGTGGGTGTGATGCATCACCTGCTGCCGGCCAAACCGGCCCCTGGGTCTGATACCCTCCGAGAGTTTGAAGGTATCCAGGGTGGTCGTATAGTTGCCTGGATTTCCGAGGTTGTTTGCGTGAATGTGCATCGAGTGCGGGAGACCCAGGTACTCGTTTGCCTCGATGAGCCCCTTCACGATCTGGGCCGGGGTGATATCGAAGTACGGGACCGGGTCGTGGATGTTCTCGCAGTTCAGTCCCCATCCCCAGGCCTCGGTGCCTCCGGGATTGACGACCTTCACCGCGTAGCCCTTCGTGGCCCGCAGGAGCCAGGCGATGTAGGCCGCGGCGTTCTCGAGCTCGTGGTTTTTCAGGTACTCCAGCACAAACCAGTTGTTCCCGAAGACCGGGAACGCTCCCTGGTCAATGATTGGGGTATCCCGTATCTCTTCGTGAGTATGTCGGGCGTAGAGCGGCGGCATGGCCGCTTCCATTACGGTGGTATATCCCATCCGGGCGTAATTGTAGCCGGTCCGGATGGTTGTCGGCACCGAGAACCCGCCCTGCATCCGCTCGATACCACGACCGGGCCGGGCATTGAATAACTTGTCTTCTGGCCGGAAGTTTCGGCCGATGTTCACCTTCGGACCGGCGACGTGGGCATGGATATCGACCCCGCCGGCCATAACGGTTTTGCCGGTGGCGTCAATAACTTTCGGGTTCTTGACTGCATCTGTCTCGACGATCTTTCCGTCCTTGATGGCGATATCGGTTGCATCCCCNCGGATCCCGAGCACCGNGTCGAAGACGAACCCGTTCTTGATCAGATATTCTGTCATCTCTTAAACCCCCCTGATCTCCTTAATGCGTGCAAGAACGCTTCTCAGGAACTCTTCATCGGTCATCATGCCCTCAGGGGCCTCGACGACCTTTCTGGTCTCGATCGGCACGTTGTCCATTCGGTATGCACATCCGCCTGCCTCGATGCCCACAAAGGCGACCGGGACATGGACCTTGCAAACCTCGGTGGTTGGAGTCTCATGCGGGTCGATAGCGACCGAGGGAAGGTCGTAGATCTTCTTCACCGAACTGAAGGGGAAGTGCGCGCCGGGATCGCTTGCGATGATGAAGACAGCATCCACCTCACCCCTGCGAAGCAGGTCGTTGGCGGTCGTCTCACCGGGGTTGTAGCGGGCAAAGCCGCGGGAGAGATCCACCGCAAAGGGGAATCCAAACTGCCAGCCCCAGACCTGGCCAGAGCCGGTGACGTTGTAGTGCCCGCGCATCGGCATAATGGCGGCCTTCGTATACTCGTTCAAGTCACGGGTGACCGCGATGGCCGCATCGATGTTGTGGTTCTTCCCGAGCGACTGGGTCACGCCCATCCCGAAGAAGATGATCGCAAAACGACCACTCTTGAGCGTCTCAGCGACCTCGTAGATCTTTTCTTTTGGAATTCCGGCGACGACATCAGGGAGCTGCTCGCCTTTGAACGCAACACGGATCGCGTCAAGGAGTTCGTAGTCGCGTCCCTGCTCAACCTGCAGGTGAATATCCGCAATACGGGCGGTGTCGGTGACCCTTGGATCGACGACGATCATCTTGCGGCCAGTGTGACCCTTCCCGGTGAAGAATCCCCGGGGGAAGATCGAGTAGCGTGACATGTGCCGCGGGTGGGCGTGAGCCGGGTTGCATCCCCAGAAGACGATGCGGTCAGCACGGTTNTTCACCTCGCCGAGCGTGCAGCTCGGGATACCGATATCCTGGACGGCGATAAGGGAGGTTCCATGACAGACAGTTGCTGTGTTATCCATGACCGCCCCGACATACTCGCCGATCTCGGAACCAATGGACTGGGCCTCACAATTCGTGGAGCTCCAGCCGTACATCAGAGGTTTCTTTGCGCTGGCAAGCATCCGGGCAGTATACTCGATCGCCTCATCATAGGTGATCTCTTTCCAGGAACCGTCTTCCTGCCGCATGCGCGGACGAATGAGACGGTCCTTTGCCTGGGATTGAAGGAACTTCTCGGCGCCGATGGCGCACGCGTTGTAGACTTCAAGGAGGTTCTTTCCGTCATTACTGATGACGACCTCGAGGTCGTCGCAGAGCGTTCCGCAGAACGGGCAGATCACATCGGTTACTGTTTTTGTCATGCCAGTTCACCTCTGCACCCCTTGCGTACTAATTCGAGTGAGTTGAGGATGGGTTCGTCTTTGGCTATCTCCACCTCAACGGGTGTGCCCTTGAATGTAGGCATTCCGGTCGAGTAGGTGTCTGGATCGACCAGCATGTTTGCCCACGGCCCCATCGGTATATAAGCTACGCCGGGGTGGGGACCCTGGGTTGCCTCGACCGCCTTGACGATGACACTNCCATACTCACTGGTGACGCGCACGTTTGTATTGCGGAAAGCTCCCAGTTTTTTAAAATCCGCCGGGTCGAGTTCGATGATCCCGCAGGCGGCGGTGTAGGCGGGTTTTCCCTTCCCCGCCTCCATCGACACTCCCTGCTCGATCGACCGACCCGTGATCAAATTCACTCTGATTGCCATTATTATTCATCCCCTGTCTTGTATTGTTGGTGTTTACTTGGCAAGCTCTTTGAGTGGGCTTGGGCCGAGCTCGGTGATGGTATTGACGACGTCTTCCATGACCGTGGCCCACTTCGCCCCCTCAGATGCAGAGACAAAGGTCATTCTGAGACGCTTGTCTTCAAGGCCAATATTCTTGAGGACACTCTTCAAGAGGAACATCCTCTTGGCTGCCTTGTAGTTGCCCTCAAGGTAGTGGCAGTCGCCGAAGTGGCAGCCCGAGACCAGCACACCGTCCGCCCCATCCTGGAATGCCTTCAGGATGAAGAGGGGATCGATCCGGCCCGTGCACATCACGCGGATGGCACGGATGTCGGGAGGATACTGGATACGGGAGCCGCCGGCAAGGTCTGCACCTGCGTATGAACACCAGTTGCAGATGATGGCGATGATCTTTGGTTTCCAGTTCTCGTCTGCCATTTACTGTTCACCTCCGAGCAGGAATGCATCGATCTGTGCGATGATCTGTGGTGTCGTAAAGTGTTGCATCCAGATTGCACCGCCGGGACAGAACCCGCCGCAGGTACCGCAACCCTTGCACTTGGCTTCAGTGACCTGCATGACTGTGCGGCCTTCTTTCTCGACAAGCGAGAGAGCCTGGTAGGGGCAGAGGTTGACACACAGTCCGCATCCTGCGCACTTGTCCTCGAGACACACGGCAAAGTAGGGCTCGAGCTCCACCTCACCCCTGTGAATCGGAATGGAGGCTGCGGATGCTGCACCTTCTGCCTGGGCGACTGTGTCAGGGATGTCTTTCGGTCCCTGGCAGACACCGGCAAGGTAGACACCGGCAGTGGTTGTGCCGCAGGGGTTCAGCTTCGGGTGGGCCTCAAGGAGCCAGCCGTCCTGCGAGCAGGAGACACCAAAGAGTCTCCGTGTAACCTCGGTCTCAGCGGAGGGCTGGACAGCTGCCGCAAGCACAACCATATCGACTTCCATATCAACAGGCCGTCCAAGCAGCGTATCCTCCGCATAAACATGGAGGTTCTTGGTCACCGGGTCTTCCTGAATGTTTGCCACACGGCCGCGGACGAACTTTGCCCCCTCGTTCTGGATACGGTAGTAGAACTCCTCGTACATCTTGCCAAAGGACCGGATATCCATGTAGAAGATGTAGGGCACTGCACCCGGAATCTTCTCTATGACNTGGTGGGCGTGCTTGAGAGAGTACATACAGCAGAACCGTGAGCAGTAAGGCTTGCCTACGCCGGTGTTGTCACGGGAGCCTGCGCAAAGGACAAACGCGACCCGCTTCGGAGTTGCACCGTCGCTTGGACGGATAAGGTGACCACCGGTCGGGCCGGATGCGCAGATCAGGCGCTCGAACTCAAGACTCGTGATGACGTTATCATACCTCTTGTAGCCCCACTCGAACTTCTCCTCGATCGGGAAGATATCGTATCCCGTGGCGAGGATAATGGTGCCCACCTTGACGGTCATGAACTCGTCCTGCGCATCGAGGTCGATCGCCTTCTTATCTCCACAGATATCAACACAGAGGCCGCACTTGACGCAGGCGTCAAAGTCGACGGTGTAGAGCAGTGGAGAGACCTGCGGATGGTAGATATAGATAGCCTTCCGGGGGGCCATGCCGAGCTCGAAGGGGTTTGGCTTGATGACGGGGCAGACATCCTCACAGTCACCACAGCCGTTGCAACCGCCGCCAACGAAACCGCGGGCCTCGGCCTCCTCGAGGGTGAGGACACCGCGCGCCTTCTTCCGGAGGGTTACGTCGAAGTTGCCGATGTATCCCTCGACTCCCTCGACCTCAGTGTAGGTGAGGAGCTCGATGTTCTCGTTGCGGTAGACGTCTACCATCTTCGGGGTCAGGATACACTGCGAGCAGTCTAGCGTCGGGAATGTCTTGTCGAGCTGGGACATCCTGCCACCTATGGTGGGGCTCTTCTCGACGAGGTAGGTCTTGATCCCCGCGTTTGCAAGGTCGAGTGCAGCCTGCATGCCGCCGACACCACCGCCGACGACCATCGCAGCCTTCTCAACCGGGACGCTCTTCGGGATGAGGTCCTCGAGGAGAGAAGTTTTTGCTACGGCGATCCTGACTGCGTCCTTTGCCTTCTCGGTGGCCTCTTCGGGCTGGTGCATGTGCACCCACGAGTTCTGCTCGCGGATGTTTGCCATCTCAAACCTGAAGGGGTTTAAGCCACCCATCTCGGTTGCGCCACGGAACGTGGGCTCGTGCAGACGAGGCGAACAGGCCGCCACGACGACCCCGGTCAGATTCTGCTCTTTGATGGCCTCCACGATCATGTTCTGACCGGGAGTCGAGCACATGTACTGATACTCGTCAGCGACGACGACGTTCGGGAGCGTTTTCGCATACTCCACCACCGCCTTGACGTCGATGACGCCCGCAATGTTGGTACCGCAGTGGCACACAAAAACGCCAATTCTTGGATCTTCGTTCTTTTTGACTTCTGCCATGTATTTGCACCTCACAGGATCTTCTTCAGGAATGGCTCAACATCGACTGCGTGGAGGTCAAGTGCGAGCTCGTCAGGGCTCATTCCCTGCGCCAGTCCCAGAAGTTCGTTGTAGTGCAGGATCGGGAGCCCCCAGGTGATGCCGAACTTCTCCTCAATCTCGATCTGTCCTCTGTCATACTGGAGCTGGCAGAACGGGCAGACCTCGGTCAGCGCATCAGCACCGACTTCCTGCAGGTTGATCATCTTCTCGTTTGTTATATCCAGCGCATGTGCCAGGTCGTATCCGCGGACACCGCCGCCGGCGCCGCAGCATAGCATCTTGTTACGGTACTGGACCGGTTCGGCACCGAGAGCGGCGACGAGTTCTTCCATCCACATGGGGTTCTCAGTGTCCCCGAAATGCCGCTCTTTTGCAGGCTTCATCAGGTGGCAGCCGTAGTGGACGGCTACTTTCGCACCGGTCAGGGGGCGCGTGACGCTGTCGGCGACCTTCTTGACGCCCACAATCTTTGGGTCGTAGTAGAGCTCGGCGAGGTGCCAGACGTCGACGGTTCCCTTGTATTCCATGTCGATCTCTTTGAGAACCTCGTTGACCCCGTCGCGGAGTTCATCGTTCTGTTTCAGTTTGTGGTTGACCTCCCAGATGGATTTGTAACATCCATTGCAGACTAGGGCGATATCCACGCCCATCTGCTCGGCGAGCACGACGTTTCGGGCTGCCATCGCGTACCAGACGTTTAAGTCGATCGAGCCGAATGCGCCCGGTGCCGGGCAGCAGCTCGCGCCCTTCAGGGGGAGGAGGTCGATGCCGAGGTTCGCGCTGGTCTTGATTGCCGCCGCCTCGATGCCGGGATACCGGTTCGGTGCGATGCATCCGAGGAAGAATGCGTACTGATGTCTGTTGCTCATGGTTTCACTCACCCTCCGCCAGTAATCTGTCCGCATCCTCTTTGAGGTGGTAGTGGTCCATAATCTTCCTGATACCGGGCAGGTACTCGGGGTACTTGTGTGTCGTCTCAGGCTCTGCTTCCAGGCCGAGCTTCACGCGTGCAGCCCGGTTTGTATCGTTGTTAGGAACCCCGTGGCCGGTACTGTAGATCGCCTGAGCTGTCTTGAGGAAGTTGCGCGGCACGATGTCCCGCTTAAACGCCAGGTTCCTCATCGCCATGATCGCGTCCGTCGGCGCGAGATCCCGGGGACACCGGTCGGTGCAGCTGTAGCAGGTTGTGCAGAGCCAGAGATCGGGGTCAGTGAGGATCTCCTCATCCAGCCCAAGGATCGCCTTGCGCATGAACAGCCGGATACGGTACGAGCTCCGGGGTGCCGATGGGCATGAGCCGGTGCAGGTGCCGCACTGGTAGCACATGTGGGCAGCCGTCTGTCCGATCTTCTCCACTTCCTTGATGAACTCGGGGTTGCTGTCAGGAATGTAGTACTTTCTATCCCGGAGTTTCTCAGCGAGTTTCTGGTCCTTATAATCTTTCTTTACTGCCATTGGCTATCCCTCACGCTGCCTCCACTTCTCCCAGGACTTTTACCTCAACTTTTCCGGGGGTGGTCTCTTTCACCTTCGACGTCCTTGTGGTGAGTAGCTTCTTCTTAATATCCCTGAAGAGGTCCGTATCCTTCTCCTCCATCCTGAATGCAGTCCGCCGCAGGATGATCGCATCTTCGCTTGGGCAGGCGTTGACACAGGCACCACAGAAGATACAGAAGTCTTTGTTAATTGCGATGTTTGGCTCAATCATTCCCTTCATCTCCTTTGCAGGGAGCGGGGAGGGCAGGTAGAGCGCGTTGCAGGGGCAGACTTCCACGCAGGTTGAACAGCCGCCGGGACACTTCTCAGGGTAGATCTCGATCTCTCCCTCGAAGATCTTCTCGACGGTGATCGCTTCCTCAGGACAGGTCTGGACACACCATGTGCAGGTGCAGCAGTCGTCCTCGTGGATATCAACCTTACCAGGAAGTTTTTTGCTGATGATCTCACGCTCAACGGTGATCGCCTCCGTTGGGCAGGCCTCAACACATATCTCACACCCATCGCAGGTGCTCTCTTCCCACTCGACGTCCCCTTCGATCTTAACGGTCTCGGGGGTTGCAGCCTTGCGGATGACGGTGATGCTCGGGCAGAGCTCGCCGCAGATCCCGCAGTAATCGCACTTCTCAGTATCGACCGTGAACGTGGTCTTGGTCTCCAGCGCGGACTGGCGCGGTTTGCCGGCCTCGTCGCCGCCCTCAAATGCAGGGACATCGCGAATGATAGCGTCCCTCGGGCAGACCTCGTCACAGATGGTGCAGCGGGTGCACTTCTCATCGTCGATTGTGGTGACCATGTCGTATGTGGGGAATCCTTCTTTCTCGAGGATCGGGAGCCGCTCCTCTCCGTCGATCTTGAGTGTCATCGCATTGAAGGGACACATGATCACACAGACGCCGCAGTACGAACATTTCTCAGGGTCGATATCAACAGGTTCTGCGTAGTCGATTGCCCCACGGCGTGTCGCACCAACAGGTCCGAGCACAATTGCCTCTTCGGGGCAGGTGTCGACACAGATCCCGCAGCCTGTACAGGTTTCTGCGTTCAGGATCAGGTTGTTGACTGCCTTCAGGAGTCTCTGCTCCATGACGACGTTCTGTCCTTCTCGCGTCTTAGAATACTTTGGAAACAGTGCCATGTCTTAGTATCACTCCTAGGCTTCCACTTTCCGGGCTCCGGCCCGGGTCTCCCACGGTCCTACAAGCTTGATGACTCCATAGGGGCATGCCTGGACGCATACGCCGCAACCGGCGCAGAGCTCAGAGTTGAAATCAAGGATAACGGCTTTGCCGTTCTTTACCTTGTATATCTTCTCCTTGGTTACCGGATCTTCGGTGTAGAGCTCGAGAGCGTTAACCGGGCATGCCACCACGCAGTTGTTGCAGCCTGTACATCGTTCCATGTTGACGTGCAATGCAAATGCCATGGTTATCACGCACCAGATCTGATCGATTAAAAATCGATATGAACAGAGTTGTCAAGGAATATACATAAACTTTCTGAAATTCGGCAGCCTTATATTCCAGAACAATGATTATCACCAAACTTTTATAATTCGAAAAGATTGTTGGGTTAACTCGATGCCGCAAACACTCTCTCCGAATGCGTCCTTACCATGGAAGGCAAACCGGAACCCATAAATCTTATGGCAAGTTTTTTGATGAAAAACAGTGGCTGGTACGATCTGATGATGAGATCAAATCAGATCTCTTCTAAAAACAGAGGTATGCTTTTTTTGCCCTCTTACAGGCCCAAAATTAAACCTGGATTCCCGGCAATACATAACGAGTCCGATCGACCCGCGCCATTATTGCCCCCTAAATCCCAATCATCCTTCGAAATCAAAGCAATCAATTTACACCTCGTTATGTGTAACACATAACGAGCCTGTTTATGCCAATCCACAGAATTCATTCTATTTCAGATTTTAATTGAAATACAACCAGTTTGAGCACAGCTCGTTATGAGTTCCGGGAATGTAGG
>JGI24714J26587_10001151_pt1 | contig 18789 bp, 16 predicted proteins | sample BioPla4DNA2_FD_26587 | JGI IMG/M metagenome (IMG submission 26587)
GAAATGGATTTGGAAAAAAGCAAATTAAATACCATATTTAATTACATGGCTGATGGAGTAATAGCAGTTGACACAAANGGTCAGTTAATCCATGCAAATCCTGTAGCAATAAAAATACTAGATTTAGAAAAAATTAAGGATGAGCTNTTTTATAAACAAAGGCCCTTTCCCATGGAAATAATTAATTTAGATAATATAGACTTTGATAATCCAGATACTCATGAAGGCAGTAAGATGGTAAAAATAAAGGATTCCGTATATCAATTAAAATACGCCCCTTTCCGCAATGAAAAAAATAATGTAGGCGGGATAATTATAGTATTTCAAGACATAACAGAACATCATAAACTGGATAATATGAGAAAGGAATTTGTGGCTAATGTGTCCCATGAGCTAAAAACCCCTATAACTACAATTAAGTCCTATACTGAAACCTTAATGGATTATATGGAAATGGAGCCAGAATTATCACATAAATTCCTTACTGTAATAGACAATGAATGTGATAGGATGACTAGGATAGTAAGGGACTTGTTGCAGTTATCTAATCTGGACTATAATAAAACTGAATGGAGTAAAGAAGAATGTGAAGTTAAGGAGTTTATTGAAGATATTATATTAAAGTTAGAATTCTCCATTAAGGAAAAGAACCATAAGCTTACTTTAAACATAGATGAAAATCTGCCACATATTTTTGTTGATAAAGATGGTATAGAACAGGTTATACTAAATGTAATATCAAATGCTATAAAATACACTCCCCAGGGAGGCCATATTGAAGTATCTGTTACAAATAAGGATGGAAAAGTAGTGGTTAATGTAAAGGACAATGGAATAGGTATACCGGAAGAAGATATAGATAGAATTTTTGAAAGGTTTTATAGGGTTGATAAGGGAAGAAGCAGAGACTTAGGAGGTACAGGATTGGGTCTTTCCATTGCTAAGGAGATAGTTGAAGCAAATGGTGGTCAGATAAAGCTAAGTTCTGAACTTGGTATAGGTACAGAAGTTGACATAATTCTACCCATTTCCTAATGTAATTTTATTTTAATTTCACTGTAATATAATTGTAATATTTCTGGTGTATAATATAATTGCCCTTATTGGAGGTTAAAGGAGGATAGAAGATGTGGAAGAAAATTGCATCCTTATTGTTTGTCCTAATAATTATATCTAGCCTATCATCTATTGTACATGCAGATGACGAAAGTATTTTAAAATATCAGGTTATTTTACCTGAAAAAGCTGTTACTACACATAAGAATAAGGTAATATTAGTATCTGGCAAAGCTCCAGTTGATACAGGTATTACAATAGAATTATATGGAATAATAGATTTTACAGGCAATAAGTATTCCCTTGTAAACTTACCAGAGGAAGAAGATTATACCCTTTTATCAGTAGTGGATACTAACTCAGGACCTTTAGGATTTGCTGAAGAGATTGAATTAATAAATGGTATTAATAAAATTGTCATTAAATTTAATGTGGATGGGGTACCCCCTGTAGAGAAAATAGTTTACTACTATGAGGCTCAACACATATTTGATAACATAAGAAATATATTAATGATTTCTACAGCTAATTAATTACCATTGATAGAAGGGGATGAATATAGTGTCTAAAGAAAGATTTAAAACTATTCTGCTTCTGTCACTGGTATGTTTGAGCCTATATTTAGTCACTAAGGTATGGGTTGAGTTTCCTTACGGGACTAGTTTTGACTTTCTAGAGGAAGAAATAAAAGAATTGGAAAGCTACTTATCTATAGATCTTATTAGGCCTAATAAATATTTAGTTAATTTTAATGAAGATAGCCATACAATATTTTATAGTGATATAGATAATAATCTATGGACAACTGCTTATTCTTCTTTGGCAAGTATTCTGTCTTCTGATGAGGTAGAGACAGAAGAGATCTCCAAGGAAGAATATATTTCATACCATGACAAAAGGTCCATAGTTTTTTATTTTCCTGAACAATTTAATGTGTATATACTGGCCAGATTTATAGATGTGCCACAGCCTAATGATATTGTTGAAAAGATACAAGAGGTAGACAGTATATATTTTCATTTAGGAAATGATGAGCCTTTTCTAATACTTAGCAAGGAAGATTTTCATCTTAAAATATTTGAACCTACCATAAAGCTTGAAGCTCTAAAATCAAAGATTAGTGCTATGGAAAATATAGGTAATATTACCTATTACTATCCTATGAGGGATACTGTAGACGTCAACAACAATATATATATTCCCGTTAAAATGAGTAAATCTATCCCAGTGGTTTATGTTGAAAATGAAATAAATACGGATAATATTGAAGATTTAAGAAATATAGCAGAACTATTTTTCCAGAAAGATATTGATTATATAAGAGAGATAGTTGAAAATAATGGTTCTGTAATATATTTACATGATGATAAGGTGTTAAAGATAAACTATAGGGGATTTTTGGAATATATTGCTCCTTTAGAGGAGACAGTTAATGAAAGAAATTTATATATAAGCTTAGTTACAGCCTCTGACTTTTTATTTTCTAATTTAGCCTTGCCAAAGAACTTGTATTTAAGCAAGATTGAAGAAATTGAATCTGGAGAAAATTTAGGGTATAGATTTACTTTTAAATATAGAATAGGTGGTTTACCGGTAATACTTAAAAGCGATGTAGTAGAGGATTTTATTCAATTGGAAGTATTTAATAAGTATGTTACAAATTATAAAAGATTTATAAGGAGACAAATGGATGGAACATATGATGCTATGGACAATAGGGTAATGTTATCTGCTTATGATATTATAAATATGAATTATGAGCTTATTAGACAGGATCACATAGCTAAATATAATATACAAGATGAAGATGAGGAATTCATAAAGAAAGAAATACTGTCAAGGATAGAGGATATATACATTGCCTATGTTGACCCCTGTGAAAACAAAACAGGAGAAAGGCTTATAGGTGTCTGGATATTGAAAATGGAAGATTATATATATGCATTTGATGTATACAATGGTAATTTAGTTGTTAAAAAAGAACAATAATGACTGCTTGGATGGTGAAATTCATGGATTGGTCAAAGGCTAAGACCATATTGATTATAGCATTTATTATTACTAATTTATTTATTTCTATAGTAATTTTAAACAATATACCAAAAGGAGAACCAACCTTATCAAGGGACTTTATTTCCAATGTAGAACAATTACTGGAGGAAAAGAATATCCATATTGAAGCCAGTATTCCGGAAGAAATTCCCTATTTAAATTCTATGATTGTGGAATTTGAAAGGGCAAATAGCCACTTTTTAAATAAGGCATATTTTAATAATAAAGGCCGTATTCAACAGGGGCAAGGCTTAAGTGAAATAGTTAAGGGCTTAGAGTCAATTCTTATAATAAATGATAGATTAATTATTTATGAAAATAAGAATAGCAGCAACAAATACCCTACTCTTAATATGGACAAGGCTATTGAAATAGCTCAGGAATTTTTGGAAACTGGAGAATTTGATACATCTGATATGAAGCTTACATATGCAAAGGAGGAAAAAGAAGTATTTTACCTGGAGTATTCTAAGGTATATGAGGACACTTTTGTTGAAAGGGCCTATACTAATTTTCAGATAGATAAAAGAGGGGTTAAAAAATTTGAAAGGCTTTGGCTAAATGTTAAAGAATTAGGAGATACAAAGATATATATAAGTACAGCTCCAAAATCCTTATTGAATCTACTGGGCATGAAGGATATTTATAATAAGACTATTACAGATATCTCCCTCTGCTATTATTTTGAGCCAGAGAAACATGAGTATATTGAAGAACCGGGAGAAGCTAAACAGGGAAAGGCAGTTCCTGCATGGAGGGTACAGTTTGAAGATGGCTATAAGGTATTTATTGACGAATATTAAAAGAAATTAAAAGTTTTGTTATGTTACTTTCAAATTTCTGCAAAATGAAATTATGATATAAAAAACTTGCAATTATCTATTGCAAGTTTTTTATTTTTGTGGTAAAATCATCTCAATTACTTTAGCTTTGATAGGCAAAACAAAGCTAAATACAGGAAAAAGGGGATTTAAAGAAAAACGAAGGAACCAAATTAAAACTTGCAAAATTTATAGGGGGGATCTGTAGTGTTTTATTATGGAGTTGATACCTTAAGACCAAATCTTTTCAAGGATGTATTTCCTTATGAAGAACTTCCAAAGATAAAATTTAATAATATTCAGTTACCAATGGAAATTTCCGAAGACATATGGATTACAGATACAACTTTTAGAGATGGGCAGCAATCTATGTCTGCTATGACTGTGGAACAAATGGTAAGGATATATGATTATCTACATGAGTTGGATAATGGTTCTGGCATTATTAGGCAAACTGAATTTTTCCTTTATTCACAAAAGGATAGGGAAGCTGTGGAAAAGTGTATGGCTAGAGGATATGATTATCCACAGATTACTTCATGGATAAGGGCTAATGAAGAGGATTTTAAATTGGTAAAGGAAATGGGCATAAAGGAAACGGGAATTCTCATGTCCTCTTCTGATTACCATATATTCCATAAATTAAATATGACCAGGAAGGAAGCTATGGAAAAATACCTTTCCATAGCAGAGAGGGCTTTGGAAAATGGAATAATTCCCAGATGCCATTTTGAGGATATTACCAGGGCGGATTTCTTTGGATTTGTGGTACCCTTGGCTAAAAATCTGATGGAGCTGTCTAAAAAATACAATATGCCTGTAAAAATAAGGGCCTGTGACACCCTAGGCGTTGGNTTACCCTATGTTGGTGTAGAATTACCCAGATCTGTGCCTGCCTTGATTCATGGATTAAGGTATTACTGCAATGTACCTTCTGAATACATAGAATGGCACGGACACAATGATTATAACAATGTAGTTGTAAATTCTACCACATCCTGGCTCTACGGCGGGGCTTCAGTTAATACAACCTTGTTTGGCATTGGNGAAAGGACGGGNAACTGTCCCTTGGAGTCTATGGTCATTGAATATGGGCAAATAAAGGGCAATACAAAAAATATGAATCTTAGTGTCATTATGGAAATAGTGGAGTATTTTGAAAAGGAACTGGGTTATAAGGTACCAGAGAGGACTCCCTTTGTTGGCAGTGAGTTTAATGTTACCAGGGCTGGCATTCATGCAGATGGTTTGTTGAAGAATGAGGAAATATATAATAGCTTTGATACAGAAAAAATACTGGGCAGGCCACCATTAGTGGCGGTAAACTCCTATTCTGGTTTNGCTGGTATTGCTGCATGGATTAATGGTTATTTCAGGTTAGAGGGTCCAAAAAAAATAGATAAGAAGGATCCAAGGATTTTACCAATAAAGAAGTGGATAGACAATGAATATGCCAAAGGGCGTACTTCTACAATTAGAAATGAGGAATTAAAGGAATTGGTGTTTAAGTATATTCCCAATATTTTAGATAGGGAAGATTCAAAGGCAATTTAAGTAGGACAGGAGGATAGAAATGGGCTTAACAGTTACAGAGAAAATACTTAAAGAACATTTAGTATCAGGAAAATTAGTAAGGGGTGAAGAAATAGGCTTAAGGATAGATCAGACCTTAACCCAGGATTCAACAGGTACCATGGCCTATTTACAGTTTGANGCCTTAGGNATTGACAGGGTAAGGACTAAAAGGTCTGTAGCCTATATAGATCACAATATGCTGCAAACAGGACCCGAAAATGCAGATGATCACCTGTACATCCAAAGTGTTGCAAAGAAACATGGNATATATTTTTCTAAGGCAGGCAATGGAATATGCCATCAGGTTCATTTAGAAAGATTTGGTGTACCAGGCCAGACCCTTTTGGGATCGGACAGCCATACTCCTACCTGCGGAGGCTTAGGTATGCTTGGCTTTGGAGCAGGAGGCTTAGATGTGGCAGTGGCCATGGCAGGTGGAGAGTATTATATAACTATGCCTAAAATAGTAAGGGTGGAGTTAAGAGGAAAGCTGAAAAAAGGGGTATCTGCTAAGGATATTATATTGGAGGTACTTAGAAGGTACAAGGTTAAAGGGGGACTAAACAAGGTATTTGAATATACTGGTGAAGGAGTAAAGTACCTTACAGTCCCTGAAAGGGCTACCATAACCAATATGGGGGCAGAATTGGGGGCAACTACATCCATATTCCCTTCTGACGAGGAAACCTACAAGTTTTTAAAGGCCCAGGGAAGAAAAGAGGACTTTGTAAGAATAGAAGCCGATGAGGATGCCTATTATGATGAAGAAATAATCATAGATTTAGATAAATTAGAACCCTTAGTTGCCTGTCCCCACAGCCCTGACAATGTAGTAGCTGTATCTTCTTTAGATAGGATTAAGGTTAATCAGGTGGCTATAGGCAGCTGTACCAACTCCTCCTATATGGATTTAATGAAGGTAGCCAATATACTAGAGGGCAGGACCATAGCTGAAGATGTATCCTTAGTCATTTCTCCCGGTTCAAAGCAGGTACTAATATGCTAGCTGCAAATGGTGCCTTGGCAAAGCTTATAGCAGCAGGTGCTAGAATTTTAGAATCAGCCTGTGGCCCCTGCATTGGTATGGGACAGTCTCCTAATACAGGAGGAGTTTCCTTAAGAACCTTTAACAGGAATTTTAAGGGAAGATCAGGGACACCTTCAGCCAATGTTTATTTGGCAAGTCCTGAAGTTGCAGCTGTTTCTGCCTTAACTGGCTATATTACAGATCCTGTGGAATATTTGAAGGATGTAGATATAAGGGTGGAAATGCCAGATAGATTTTTAATCAATGATAATCTGATAATTAAGCCTGCAGAGGATGGAGAGGAAGTAGAAGTTATAAGGGGGCCAAATATTAAGCCTTTTCCTAGACCTAAGGCTATTGGAGAGGACATACAAGGCAAGGTTCTTATAAAAGTAGGAGATGACATAACTACTGACCACATAATGCCCTCCAATGCTAAACTGCTGCCCTATAGGTCCAATATTCCATACTTATCAGATTATTGTCTGGTACCCTGTGACCCGGAATTTCCAAATAGGGCCAGAAAGCAGGGGGGAGGCCTTATAATAGGAGGCCATAATTATGGACAGGGTTCAAGCAGGGAACATGCAGCCTTAGTGCCACTATATCTGGGAATAAAAGCTGTTTTGGCAAAATCCTTTGCAAGGATCCATAAACAAAATTTAATAAATAACGGCATACTTCCCTTAACCTTTTCCAAGGAGGAAGACTATGACCGTATTGATCCATATGATGAATTGATTATAGAAAATGTATTGACCCAATTGGATAAAGACACTATAATGGTAAAAAATATAACAAAGAATGAAGATTATACTCTGCTTTTAGATATTACTGAAAGACAAAGGAATATCCTTAAATCTGGTGGCCTTTTAAACTATGTGAAAGGGGAATAGACATGGCATATAAGGTGACTTTAATTCCTGGAGATGGCATAGGACCAGAGGTAATTTCTGCCGCAGTGGATGTTATTGAGGCTACAGGAGTTCATATAAATTGGGAAAGGGTAGAGGCTGGAGGCCAGGCTATGGAAAAAGAGGGCACACCTCTACCTGCCTATGTTATTGAAAGTATCAGAAAAAACAAAATTGCCTTAAAGGGCCCTTTAACCACCCCCATTGGTTATGGGTTCAGGAGTTTAAATGTAGCTTTAAGAAAAGAATTTGACCTATTTGCAAATATAAGGCCTGTTAGATCCTTTGATGGTGTAGAGAGTCTTCATAAGGATGTTGATTTAATTATCGTCAGGGAAAATACAGAAGACCTTTACATAGGACAGGAAAGGATGATAGATGATAATAGGGCTGAAAGTATTAAGGTAATTACTAAAGGGGCCAGTGAAAGAATTTGTAAATATGCCTTTTACCTGGCTGAAAACTTAAATAGGAAAAAAGTGACCCTGGTTCATAAGGCTAATATTCTCAAATTAACTGATGGTCTATTCTTGGAAACTGGCAGGAAGGTGGCTAAAGACCATCCTCATATAGAATTTGAAGAAGTGATTGTAGATGCTATGAGTATGAAATTAGTTCAAAATCCTCAAGACTACCAGGTAATTGTGGCCCCAAATTTATACGGAGATATATTATCAGATTTAGCGGCTGGCCTGGTTGGAGGCTTAGGTCTGGCACCCAGTGCTAATATTGGTGAAGATATTGCCATATTTGAACCAGTCCATGGTTCTGCTTTAGATATAGCCAATATGAATATGGCCAACCCTATATCGGCAATACTATCGGGTGCCATGATGTTAAAACACATGGGAAGATTAAAGGAAGCTGGAATGATAGAAGATGCCATAGAGGATGTATTGAAGGATAAGGAGAGTAGGACCAGGGATTTGGGAGGCATACTAGGTACAAGGGAGTTTACAGAAAAAATCATAGAAAAAATATATAGCTATAAACAAGTTGAAGGTGATGGATATGCAAAAGAGATTTAAAAAGGTATTAGTAGCTAATAGAGGAGAAATTGCCATCAGGATTTTTAGGGCTTGTAGTGAACTAGGCATTAGAACTGTTGCAGTATATTCTAATGAAGATAAGAATTCTCTTTTTAGGGTTAAGGCTGATGAATCCTATTTAATTGGAAGGAATAAGGGACCTATTGAGGCCTATTTGAGCATTGATGAAATAATANATCTAGCCCTAAAAAAAGGTGTAGATGCCATACATCCTGGATATGGTTTCCTATCAGAAAATCCAGACTTTGCTAGAAAATGTGAAGAGGTAGGAATAGAATTTATAGGTCCAACCTATGATATGATGTTAAATTTAGGTGATAAGATAAAATCCAAAAAACTAGCAGCTAGTTTAGGTGTACCCATAATTCCAGGAATAGAAAAGGCAGTTAATTCCCTGGATGAAATTATAGAATTTGCAAGGGAACATGGCTATCCTATAATGCTAAAGGCTGCTGCAGGAGGCGGCGGCAGAGGCATGAGGGTAGTTAGAAGGGAAGAAGAATTAAGGGAACAATTTGAAAGTGCAAGAGACGAAGCTAAAAAGGCCTTTGGTGTTGGTGACATATTTGTAGAAAAATATTTGGAAAAACCAAAGCACATAGAAGTGCAAATTTTAGGGGACAGGTATGGAAATATTGTACANCTGTATGAAAGGGACTGTTCCATACAAAGAAGGCATCAAAAGATTATAGAGTTTACACCTGCCTTTACCCTTACAGAAGAGCAAAGGCAAAATATTTGCAATGATGCAGTAAAAATAGGAAGGGTCATTAATTACAGAGGAGCTGGAACTGTTGANTTTCTACTGGATAAGCATGGCAACCACTACTTTATTGAAGTCAACCCCAGAATACAGGTGGAACATACCATAACTGAATTAACNACAGGGATAGATATAGTTCAGGCTCAAATTTTAGTAGCTGAAGGCTATCCCTTAGACTCAAAAGAAATAGGCATAAGAAGCCAGGATGATATTCAACCTCGAGGATATGCAATCCAGTGCAGGGTAACTACAGAGGACCCATTAAGGGATTTTATGCCGGATACAGGTATAATAGACAAATATAGAACTGGATCTGGCTTTGGAATACGACTGGATGGAGGCAATGGCTTCACAGGAGCTAACATAGGTCCCTATTATGACAGCCTTTTAGTAAAGGTTACAGGCTGGTCCAGGACCTTTGAAGATGCAAGTAGGAAGCTTATAAGAGCTCTTAAGGAGATAAAAATAAGGGGAGTAAANACCAATATTCCATTTTTAATTAATGTATTAAACCATGAAGAGTTTTTAAGTGGAAAATGTGATACAGGATTTATTACCTACAATCCAGAGTTATTTGAAATAGAGACTAAGGAAGACAAGGAACTTAAGGTACTAAAATATATTGGGGAAAAGGTAATAAATGAAACCAAGGGATATAAGCCTGATTTTAATATTCCCAGGATACCAGCTATTAATAAACCTGATAAACTATATGGCACAAAGCAAATACTGGATGAAAAAGGACCTGAAGGCCTGGTCCAGTGGATCAGGGATAATGAAAAACTTCTTTTGACAGATACAACTATGAGGGATGCCCATCAATCCTTAATGGCTACCAGAATGAGGACTGTAGACATGCTGAGGATTGCAGAAGCCACATCTGTACTGGCTAAGGACCTTTTCTCCCTGGAAATGTGGGGAGGGGCAACCTTTGATGTAAGCTATAGGTTCTTGAGGGAATGTCCTTGGAAAAGACTGGAGTTATTAAGGGAAAGGATACCTAACATATTATTCCAAATGCTNCTTAGAGGTGCCAATGGTGTTGGCTATACAAATTATCCGGATAATGTAATAAGGGCTTTTATTAAAGAGGCAGCAGATAGGGGAATAGATGTTTTTAGAATATTTGACTCCTTAAACTGGATAAAGGGAATGGAAGTAGCCATAGATGAAGTGTTAAAGCAGGGTAAGGTAGTTGAAGCTTGTATTTGCTACACTGGGGANATATTAGATAATAAAAGGGATAAGTACACCTTGGATTACTATATTAAAACTGCCAGGGAAATAGAAAAGAGGGGTGCCCATATATTGGGTATCAAGGACATGTCATCCCTATTAAAGCCCCAGGCTGCCTATAAGCTTATTAGTGTCTTGAAGGAAGAAATAGAAATTCCAATCCATCTCCATACCCATGATACCAGTGGAAATGGTGTGGCTACGATTTTAATGGCAGCCCAAGCTGGAGTAGATATAGTAGACACTGCCTTCAACAGCATGGCAGGATTGACAAGTCAACCTGCCTTAAACTCCGTAGTTGCTGCCTTAGAGCATACAGAAAGGTCTACTGGCTTAAATTTGGATAACTTACAAAAAATTTCCGACTATTGGGAGGATATAAGGCCTATATACAGCCAGTTTGAATCTGGATTAAAGTTTGGAACAGCAGAGATATACAAGTATGAGATTCCTGGTGGACAGTATTCAAATTTAAGGCCTCAGGTGGAAAGCTTTGGCCTGGGNCACAGGTTTGATGAAGTTAAAGAAATGTACAGGACTGTTAACCAAATGCTAGGNGATATAGTTAAGGTGACCCCTACATCTAAGGTAGTAGGAGATTTGGCTATTTTTATGGTTCAAAATGATTTAACACCTGAAAATATATATGATAAGGCTAAAAACATGGCCTTCCCGGATTCAGTAGTATCTTATTTTAAGGGCATGATGGGGCAGCCTATGGGAGGCTTTCCGGAAAGATTACAAAAATTAGTACTGAAGGGTGAAAAGCCTATAACTTGTAGGCCTGGAGAATTGTTGGAAGATGAGGATTTTGACAGGATTTATAATTACCTAAAGGAAAAGTATGATATGGAGCCTTCCATGAAGGAAATACTATCCTATGCCTTCTATCCTAAGGTGTTNGAAGAATACTTACAATCCATTAGGGAAGAAGGAGATTTCAGCAGGGTTAGCAGCGATGTGTTTTTCTATGGCATAAAGGAAGGAGAAACGGCAGAAGTAGNAATTGAAGAAGGAAAGGTCTTGGTTATTAAGCTTCTTGAAATAGGNAAATTAGATGATGAAGGATATAGAACCTTGTATTTTGAAGTAAATGATAGCAGAAGGGCTATAAAGATATTTGATAAGGGAAGCAATATTGTAAGAAAAGAAGAATTTACCCAAAAAGCTGATCCGGATAATAAATTGGAAATTGGGGCTAGTATACCTGGGCTAGTGGCTAAAATACTAGTCAAGGAAGGGGATAAGGTAGAAAAGAATCAAGTTGTAGCTGTAATAGAGGCTATGAAAATGGAAACCCATGTAACTGCAGCTACAGAAGGCAAGGTTAAATCAATCTTTGTTAAGGAAGGGCAAAATGTAGAATTAGATCAATTGCTNATTAGGNTGGAATAAGTATTTAATGCTAACAGTATGGCTAAAGGGCCATACTGTTTTTTATTTACTACAGCATTTAATTGGTGTTTTTTTGCAGCATATTATATAATATANTTATTAGCATAAAATTTGGAGGAATATATATGGAGCTTAAATTTTGTTCTTTATCTAGTGGTAGCAGTGGTAATTGTCAGTACCTTGGTACTTCCAGGACCAAAATATTAATAGATGCAGGTTTAAGTGGGAAAAGAATAGAATCCCTNTTATTATCCATTGATGTTAAGCCTGAAGAAATAGATTATATACTTGTAACCCATGAGCATATTGATCATGTAAAGGGTGTAGGAGTTTTATCCAGGAGATATGATATACCCATACTTGCCAATGAAAAAACATGGGCTTCCATGAAAGAATTAATAGGTAAAATTGATCCCAAAAATATAAAAGTGTTTGAATCTGAAAGGGCCTTTGAATTAGGTGATTTAGGCATTTATCCCTTCAAAATATTCCATGATGCTGCGGAGCCAGTGGGATTTAGTATATATTATAAAAAAGCTAAAATTTCCATTATGACAGACACTGGCTGGGTAAATGATAAGATGAAAAAAACCATCAAGGATTCATCCTTATATTTAATTGAATCTAATCATGATGTAAAAATGCTTAAGGAAGGCAGCTATCCCTGGTATTTAAAACAGAGGATATTAAGCACCAAGGGGCACTTATCAAATGCAGATGCTGCCAGAGTATTGGCAGACCTTCTAATGGGAAAGGGAGAAATAGTGCTATTAGGCCATTTAAGCAAGGAGAACAATATACCTGAACTGGCTTATAATACAGTTAAAGAGTACATAGAAGACTATGGACTAAGGGTGGAGAAAAATTTAACCCTGGATTTAACTTACAGGGATAGGGCTGGAAAAGTATATTTCCTGTAGTTTTGGGAGGTGTAGTCATGTATTTTGAAAGGCCACCTAAGAGAAGGAGTCCTCTTTCCTATCTTTTTGTAGCCTTGATTGGGGCTATAATAGGAGGTATAATTACAGCTTATATCGCACCTAATTATCTATATGGAAAGATTTTACCACTACCAGATATTTATAAACAAAACTTCCCTTCAAGTACAAGTGTACAGAATATAAATATAAGCCCCAGTGATGAAATATCAACAGTACAGGCAGTGGCTAAAAAAGCCATGAGTTCTGTTGTGGGAATTACCATTATTCAGGTCCAAAGGCAATTCATATGGGAAACAGAAGTAGAAGGAGTAGGTTCAGGGGTTATTGTAGATTCCAATGGCTATATTCTTACAAACTCCCATGTGGTGGCAGATGGAAGGGCTAAAAGTATAAATGTATTATTTGAAAATGGAGATACAGCCGAGGGCAGGGTTTTATGGAATGATCCTACTTTAGATATAGCCATAGTAAAGGTTGATGCAAGGGGTCTGCCGGTGGCGGATTTAGGAGATTCAGATATATTGGAAGTAGGTGAAATTGCAGTAGCTATTGGAAATCCATTGGGGTTGGAATTTCAAAGAACTGTAACTGCAGGGGTTATTTCAGGTTTAAACCGTTCCATTAGGACACAGGATGGCAATCTTATGGAAAATTTAATTCAAACAGATGCATCCATTAATCCCGGCAATAGTGGGGGGCCACTTTTAAACAGCAAGGGAGAAGTAATAGGTATAAATACAGCCAAGGTCCAAACAGGAGAAGGGCTGGGTTTTGCAATTCCCATAAATATGATAAAGCCAATAATAGAAGAGGTAATTAGTACAGGGAATTTTGAAACTGTCTATATGGGTATTTATGGCGTGGAAGTAGAAGTGTATGAAAGACAGTATGGGGTTAATACTGGCCTTGATAGTGGAATAATAGTATGGGAAGTAGTGGAAGGTTCCCCTGCAGATAAGGCAGGAATTAGGGCAGGAGACATTGTAGTTAAGATAGATAATGAATATATAGAAAATATGAATCGCTTAAAGAGGGTATTATATAGATACAAAATAGGAGATAGGGCTAATGTTACAATTGTAAGGGATGGAAGATATATTGATGTAGATTTGGTTTTTTCACACGCTAGGTAGTTTTCTAAAAATATTGTATATAATGTGATATTTCATGTTATTCTATAATAAAAGGCCTGGAGCTGATATTATGTATGTTGTATGCAATGAGCATTTGGAGGATGCTATTGAGGAATTTGTTGAGGTATATGAACAACCACCTGACATATATGAACTAGAGCAGGTATCTTTTACAGACTGGGCAAGTCCCCGTAGATGTAACTATTGCGAAAAACCACCTAAGTACCTTGTTGTATAATAGAATACAACAAATAAATATAGGAATAATGGAGGTTTAAAATGAGATTATTACTAGTAAACGATGATGGAATACATGCTGAAGGAATAAATAAATTGGCTATGGAATTAGAAAAGAAACATGAAGTTACAATAGTAGCACCTAATGATGAGAGAAGTGCTCAAAGCCATGCCCTTACCCTGAGGAAACCTCTAATTGTAAAGGAAGTTAAACTAGAGGGTATAAAGTCAAGGGCATATAGTGTTTCAGGCACACCTGCTGATTGTGTAAGAATAGCACTGGATCAACTGATAAAGGAGCCGGTGGATCTGGTTATATCAGGAATAAATAAGGGCTTAAATGTTGGAATGGATGTGCTCTATTCAGGTACTGTATCTGCAGCCATAGAAGCCAATTTATATGGAATTCCTTCCATGGCTCTATCTGCAGAATGGAATGATGGCAACATTAACTATGAAGTGGCTATTAAATATGGAAGTATAATATTCGAAAAAATGAAGGATGAGCTTTTAAAGAATAAGATGATAATAAATATAAATACTCCCTACCTAGATATAGATGAAGTGAAGGGAATAAAGGTCTGCAGAGTGGGTGGAGTAGTGTATGATTATTACATTATGGAGGACAATGGAAACAATGGACAATCTACCTTTGTGGCAGGAGGAAGGGAGAATAAGGCACCAGAAAAGGACACGGATAGATTTTATATAGCCCAGGGTTATGTGACTGTGACTCCCCTTCAATATAACTTAACAAATTTTGACTTAATAGATAGGGTAGAGAGTTGGTTGTAGGATGAATATAAGGATAATAGGAGTAGGAAAAATTAAGGAAAAATATATACAACTGGGCATTGATGAATTTAAGAAAAGACTTAAGAACTATTGTAACTTAAAGATAGTAGAGGTGAAGGATGAAAGGGCACCGGAAAATTTATCGGATAGGGAAATGGAAATGATAAAGGAAAAGGAGGGGGAGAGGATTTTATCTAAAATTCCTCAAAATTCCTTTATTATTTCCCTGGAAATATCGGGAAAGCAATTATCTTCAGATGATTTGTCGAAAAAAATGGAAGATTTAATGGTAAGTGGCATAAATGACATAACCTTTATAATAGGAGGTTCCTTAGGACTTTCAAAGGAAGTATTAAAGAGGAGCCATTTTAAACTTTCCTTTTCCAAAATGACCTTTCCCCACCAGTTGATGAGGCTGATACTATTAGAGCAGATATACAGAGGCTTTAAGATAATGAAGGGAGAACCGTATCATAAGTAGGACAAGCTATAAGTTATAGGACAATGTTTAAGGGGTTATGAAAACTATTATAAATTGTTATTTAATGGTATAATGTTAATATATATTAGGTATGTCATATAAGTATATTTATATGCAACTATTATTTAAAATAGGAGGTTATTATTATTAAAGAATTTATATATTATTTAAAAGAAAATAAACTTTCAAAGATATATCTGATACTATTTTCTTTAATTAATGCAGTATATGTATTTTTTGCAGGAGCCAAGTCCCATTATATAGATAAAAACTCATTAGGGAGTACCATAGAAAAACATGAATTTGAATATCTTTCAAGGCTTTCAAAAATCACAAACTTTCTTGAAATCTTAATTTTATTAATATTATTGGGTTATCTGATAAAAATTGTGATAAAAAAGGATAAAAACAATATAAAATATTTCTTAATAATTCATTTTATGCTATTTACAGTACTTCTTTGTATAAACTTTTTAGTGTCTAGAATTTCTCCATCATACTTTTGGCCTTCAAGCCAATTGCTGTTTATGCCTGTTCAAATATGTATTATAATTTTTATATATTTTACTGTAAGTTCATTATATAAAAGATTATTTAGAAGTTGTAAAACTTTGAAGTAATGAGTTCCTGATGAACATAATTTATAAAATGTTCATTAATAGATTTAGGTGCAACAAAATATAATTTGGGGGAACAAGGTATATGAATAAAAAACTAATAAAATTTTTAATGCTCATGGCTTATTGTATTCCATATGGATATCTAGCTATGAATGGTGATGCTACTTCTGGAACGATGATATTCTATGGGTTTATGATAATAGGTTTTGGAACCCTTTGTAGAACTGCCATTAAAACACATAATACTATTATACTTATTATTGGGAACATATTAAGTTTTATTTCATCATATTTATTTACTTTAAGAAACTTACCAGAAGAATGGGGCTGGTATTTCAAACCCTTTACCCCTGGTTGGTCTTTTAGTACTAATAACAATTATTTCTTTCATAATACAAATTGCATCTATAATTATAGTAAAGATAAGAAAAGCTAATACAAATTCAGGCAATGTGTAAAAAATAATGATATAATATATGTAAGTTAATATCTCCTAAGATATCTATAAAAGGAAGGAAGTGTTAATAATGAGTCTTATTTCTAAGCTAAATGAGGACCGAAGTCTAAAGATACCAGAAGAAATATTAAAAAAAGCAGGATTGAGACCAGGTGCTGAAATTATATGGCTATATGACGAAGAAACTAGGCAAATCTTATTAATGGAAAAGCCAGATAGTTTTGCAAAAGTTATGAGAGGATTNGGAAAGGAATTATGGAACAATATTNACACTAATGAATATATAAAAGAGGAAAGAGAATCATGGGAATAAACAATAATCTATCAATTATTGATGTGGATTATAAAATTGCAGATATAGCATCAAGGCTTAGAGCTAATTATAATATTAAAACTCCAGATGCGATAANTTTAGCTACAGGTATATCCATGAATATTGATTATTTTATTACAAATGATACTAAATTAAAAAATGTATGTAGTAAAGAGAATATAGAAGCAATAATTATAGAAGATATAGAGGATTAANCAGCAGGTTTATTATGTTAGAAAACTTACTGGTTTTTATTTTTATTATTTACAATATTATTACAATTATTGGAAATGACTTATAATTTTTATAATCATGATAAAATAATGTTAAGGAGATGATGAGCGTGAAAAGTATAGGAAAGTACTTGAGTCTTGTATTGATATTAGTTGTTTTGTTAAGCATTCCAGTAAATGCACAAGGTCACAAGGTCAATGTTATATTAGATGGAGCTGGTGTAGATATGGAAACTATCTTAGAAAGTGATAGAATCTTCGTACCCGTTGAGGCTCTGGGCGAGAAGTTGGATTTTAAAGTAGAGTATGTTGACAATCAGATTTATATAATAAAAAATAATGCTAATATATTATTAACTATAAACTCTAATATGGCTATGGTGAATGATGAAGAGTTAGAATTGGATGTTAAGCCATTGCTAATAGATAATAATATCTTTGTTCCACTTAGATTTGTAGCAGAAAGTATGGGAAAGGATGTTACTTGGGATGGAAGTAATTATAATGTATTGATTGGAGAATTCAATCAAGAAGCAAATATTGAAGATACATTTATTTATTTCAATGAAGAATATGGATACACTCTAAGCTTTCCAAATTCATGGAAGGATGAAGCTATTATCGAGACAAAAGATGGGACTCTATATGTCTACGATAAGAAGACAGCAGAGAGATTTATCGAAGATGGATACGAAAGTTATGGACCAGTATTTGAAGTAAGACTTAGTGACTATTCATTAACTGCTGGGCTAACTTGTTCAGATGCTTATGTGCTTGACTATAGTGACGGAAAATATATTGAAGCATTATTTGGAAGCGATTTTCAATTCTATCCTGAAACGGTAGATTCATATAAGAAGATATATGATGAAGGGCTAAAGGTATTGGGTTCTTTTAGAAAGATTAATGCTGATTATGAATTTGTAGAGGATGATAAGGATAACTACGAAAGAGAAATAGAAGTACTATATGATATCTTAGAAAATTATGTACCAGAGAATATCTTTAAAAGAGACGAAATCTTTACTTACAGGAAACCAATACCAAATAGTAGCTTTTTATATATGAGGAATATGGAAAACGAAGATGAAGTGTCAATAAAAATCGAGTCAGAGTTTGATGAGAAGGCTAATCTAATAAGATATCATTTAAAGAGTTACCATCATGAATTAGAAGAGAGTGAACTAACACAAGATAATGCCCTAAAATTAGCAAATGAATTTGTTAATAGGTATGTTGACAAATATATTGAATTAANTAGGATACCAGATTTATATCCAAGTCTATATGAAGAGGGTAAGCATGAGACGTATGGGGATAAGGATTGTAGATATGTTGTAGTAGTAGATTTAGTACATGGTTTTGTAGAGTACTATGGATTATTAGATGATTAAATGTATTAAGTAGATGAACATCAGTATATAAATGTGACATAGGGATAATATTAAGATGGATGGTGGTTATATGGATGAATTACCACGAAGAAAGAATATTAGATTAAAAAATTATGATTATTCACAAGCAGGATATTATTTTATAACTATATGTAGCAAGGATAAGAAAAGTCTATTTTGGGAAGTAGGGGCGACCTGTGGTCGCCAGTTTGAAAGACCACCATTATCAAATATAGGAGAAATTATTGATTTAGAAATAAATAAAATTAATTCTATTTATGAAAATGTTGAAATCAA
>JGI24714J26587_10001187_pt1 | contig 18495 bp, 17 predicted proteins | sample BioPla4DNA2_FD_26587 | JGI IMG/M metagenome (IMG submission 26587)
ATATACCACTTTATCTCCGATATTGAACATCCAAAAGCTCCTCCTCGAAAATCAACTTGTATTGTTATAATAGCATATTTGAGGGCTTTTGTCAATTTAAACGATTATTATACTACAAGGTGTAGTTAGTGTCAATGGTATTTTGCCCTTTTATTTGGGAGCTTTCGAATCGATTAAAATCCATGTTTGTTTGACAAATCCATTAAAAGCCGTCTATAATATAGTCAGATAGTATATGGCAAGGGGGAGTATAGGTGTGAAAGACCTTAGCTGGGACGAGTTCCAAGACACTGTTGCTGATTGTTTAATAAGGCACAAGAGTATTCTCGATGTACTGAGCAAGCTTCACGAAACCTCTGCACGGGTTAATAGAGCTATATCAAAGTCGGTTACGAGTTGCGGCTGCATACAGATTAATGCGAAAAAACAGCAGGTCCCCAGTGAAATTCGCCTCTACGAATTAGTATCTTACATGGATACACACACTAAAGGTCAGCTTTGTGACAACTGTAGAGAAATAGTCGAGCTCGAAATAGGAAATCTCCTTTTTTACCTGGCCGCTTTGTGCAATATTTTAGGCCTGAGCCTGGAAGATATTATGAGTGCTGAAAACGAGAAGCTGGCTACCCTTGGAATATATAATTTATCATAGGATATTAAAATGAAAAGGGAACGGAAAACCGTTCCCTAAAGTTTTTTATGGTCCATCTTTATTCTATTATGGCCTCTACCGCTTCCCCGATATTTTTTACACCTTGAAGCTTTATTTTTGCGGAGCCGCTGATATCTACCGCATTTTCGTAGGGAATCACGGCCTTGGCAAAGCCCAGTTTTGACGCCTCCTGAATCCGCTTTTCCACATGGCTGACGGCCCTTACCTCACCTGCAAGCCCCACTTCGCCGATTATCACCGTGTCTTCTGATACAGGGCGGTTTTTAAAACTTGAAGCTATGGCTGCCACCACCGCCAGATCCGCCCCGGGCTCTTCAACTTTTATGCCGCCGGCTACGTTTATGTAGATGTCCTCCTGGCCCAGCATGTATCCCAATTTTTTCTCAACTACCGCAATGAGCAGTGCCGCCCGGTTGTAGTCCACACCTGAAGTCTGGCGCCGGGGAATGTTAAAACCTGACCTGGAAACTAGGGCCTGAACCTCGACCAAAAGGGGCCTGGTCCCTTCCAATATGCACACCACGGCCGAGCCGGCGGTGTCTTTTAGCTTGCCTGACAGTAAATACTTGGATGGACTGCTAACTTCTTCCAATCCCTTGTCTCTCATTTCGAAAATGCCTATTTCATTGGTAGAGCCAAAGCGGTTCTTGACGGACCTTAGGAGCCTGTAAGAATGGTATCTTTCACCTTCAAAGTATAGGACCGCATCAACCATGTGCTCAAGTAGCTTCGGTCCTGCCAAACTGCCTTCCTTGGTCACATGGCCCACGATAAAAATGGCAGTATCGGTTTCCTTGGACAGGCTGAGGCTTTTTACGGTAGATTCNCGCACCTGGCTGACGCTGCCTGGCCCGGAGGAAAGCTCGGGATAGTACACCGTCTGGATNGAATCAATGATTGCCACCTGCGGCCTTAGTTCCTTAATGGCCACCTCTATCGAATTCATGTTGTTTTCTGCCATTATGTACAAATTCCCATCTCTTATTCCCAATCTGTCTGCCCGAAGCTTTATCTGTTTTTCCGATTCCTCCCCTGATATGTACAGGACATTTCTCTCTCTGCTTAAATTGCCGCAAATTTGCAGCATCAGTGTTGACTTACCGATGCCGGGATCCCCGCCGATTAATACGAGGCTTCCGGGGACGATGCCACCCCCCAATACCCGGTCCAGTTCAGCTATTGATGTCAAAATCCTCTCATCCTCGGAGTATTCAATCTCCTGCAAAAGCTGCGGGTTCCTGTAAGGCCCCTCCAGCTTTTTTTCAGGCAGCACCGCTTCCTCCACAATGCTGTTCCAACTATTGCACTCGGGGCAGCGCCCCATCCACTTAGGAGCTATTGCGCCGCACTGCTGGCATATAAAGCGTCTTCTTTCTTTCAAAATGTCCCCTCCCTGTTTCTTAAAAAAAGAGGCAGACAAGGCCTTGTGAAAGCTCCTCGCTGCCTCTCATATATACAAAGATACAGATAGACTCTTAAACTTCCGATAACAATAAGTTAATAGCTTAGTGCCTGGCACCGCTGCCTAGTTGCCGGGCACCTCTGCCGATTCCTTTTTGTTAAAGGTCAGATCGTCTTCTTTGGCATCGATGACAACCGTATCCCCTGTTGCAATGTTGCCCTTTAAGAGCTCCTCTGAGAGCCTATCTTCGATGCGCTTTTGTATTACACGGCGAAGGGGTCTTGCACCAAACATTGGGTCGAAGCCTTCTTTTGCCAGCAAATCCTTGGCTTTGTCGGTAACTTCGATAATTATTCCCTGTTCGGTGAGTCTGTCGTTCACCTCATTTACCATGAGTGAAACTATTGACCGAATGTGTTCTTCGTTGAGGGCGTGGAAAACTATGATCTCATCTATGCGGTTTAGAAACTCCGGCCTGAAAGTCCTCTTTAGTTCGCTTAAGACCCTTTCTTTCATATCGGCGTAATCTTGCTCTTCATCTTTTACCGGTTCAAAGCCCAGCACTTTTTGCCTTTGAATGAGATTTGCGCCCACGTTTGAAGTCATTATAAGTATGGTATTCCTGAAGTCGACGGTCCGACCCTTGGCATCTGTTAGCCTGCCGTCTTCGAGAATCTGCAGGAGGATGTTGAATACATCGGGATGGGCCTTTTCTATTTCGTCAAAAAGCACCACCGAGTATGGCCTGCGGCGCACTTTTTCGGTGAGCTCTCCACCTTCTTCATAACCTACGTATCCGGGAGGGGCTCCCACCATTCTTGAAACGGCAAATCTTTCCATGTATTCGGACATGTCAAGTCTTATCATGGCGTTTTCATCACCGAACATGGCATCAGCCAGTGCCCTTGCAAGTTCTGTCTTGCCAACGCCGGTAGGTCCTAAGAAGATGAATGAACCGATGGGCCTTGAAGGATCCTTTAAACCCGCATAGGCACGGCGAATGGCCCTGGATATGGCTACCACCGCTTCTTCCTGGCCAATGACCCTATTGTGCAGGATTTTTTCCATGTTAAGCAGCCGCTCGGATTCCTCTTCAGCCAATCGCTGAACGGGAATACCGGTCCAACTGGCCACGATTTCGGCAATATCTTCTTCCGTCACGGTGGTGTTATCCAGCTTGTGGTCCTTTTGCCACTCCTGTTTTAATTGTTCAAGCTTGGCTTTGGTCTCCTGTTCCTTATCCCTGAGGCTTGCCGCTTTTTCAAATTCCTGGGCTTTAATTGCCGCATCTTTTTCCTTGCGGATGCCTTCCAGCTCTTCCTCCACTTCTTTGAGCTCAGGAGGAGTAGTGAGGGTCTTTAGGCGAACCCTGGATGCAGCTTCGTCAATCAGGTCGATGGCCTTATCCGGCAAAAACCTGTCGGTTATATATCTGTGCGAAAGTTTTGCTGCAGCTTCTAGGGCCTCGTCGGAAATCTTCACCCTGTGGTGAGCTTCATACCTGTCTCTCAAGCCCTTGAGGATTGCGATGGTATCTTCCACCGTTGGTTCATCAACGGTTATGGGTTGGAAGCGGCGCTCTAAGGCCGGGTCTTTTTCGACGTGTTTTCTGTACTCATCCAGGGTGGTAGCACCTATTGTCTGTATTTCCCCCCTGGCCAGGGCGGGTTTTAGAATGTTGGAAGCATCGATTGCGCCCTCGGCTGCACCGGCCCCTATGATCGTGTGCATCTCATCGATAAAGAGTATTACGTTACTCGCCTGTTTGATCTCATTCATGACCTTTTTTAAGCGCTCTTCAAATTCTCCCCGAAACTTGGTTCCCGCAACGAGGGATGCCATGTCCAGGCTTACAACCCTTTTATCCTTTAAAATCTCTGGCACATCCTGTTCCACGATTTTTTGGGCAAGGCCTTCCACTACAGCCGTTTTGCCTACACCGGGTTCGCCGATGAGGCAGGGGTTGTTCTTGGTGCGCCGTGAGAGAACCTGTATGACCCGCTCTATTTCCTTTTCACGGCCTACCACCGGGTCCAGCTTGCCCTCCGCGGCAAGTTCAGTCAGGTCCCGGCCGAACTGGTTAAGGGTTGGAGTATTGGCCGTTTTTTTGTGGCCGCCCTGGGCCTTGGGATCTCCCAGGAGGTTTAAGACCTCTTTTTGTGCCTTGTCCAGGCTCACTCCCAGGTTGTTCAGCACCTGGGCTGCAACGCCTTCACCTTCCCGAATCAGGCCNAGCAGNATGTGCTCCGTGCCCACATAATTGTGGCCCAGCTTCCTGGACTCATCCATGGCCAGCTCCATAACCCTTTTTGCCCTAGGTGTATAACCGATGGGACCCTGAATCGGGAATGGCCCTGCTCCTATCATGGCCTCAACTTGACTTCTGACTTTGCTTACATCTATTCCAAGATTGGCTAAAGCTCTAGCAGCTACACCTTCACCTTCTCTAATCAAACCCAAAAGTAGATGTTCGGTGCCTACTACATTGTGGTTTAGGCGCCGTGCCTCTTCCTGGGCGTAGGCAATTACCTTTTGAGCACGCTGTGTAAACTTTCCGTTCATGTTCTCACCTCATCTTTGCATTTTTTGTCTTATGAAATTCGCCCGGTAGATGTCACGTTCCAATGGGGTTGTAGCATTCTCGGATACTTCCTGAATATATGCCGGGCCCGTCATGATGAATAATTCGTTTAAAACCGACGGTACCAAATCCTTAATAATGCCCATATCGACACCCAATCTCACATCGGATATAAAAGACATGGCTTCCTGTGATGTAACAAGTTTGGCATTTGTCAGTATTCCGTAAGACCTCAAGATCTTGTCTTCAAGGCGGAGTCTTGTTTCACCTGATAGATTCTGCCTGGTTTTGCGTTCACTCATCAGGATTTGACGCGCGACACTTACGACGTTTTGTATAATATCTTCTTCCGATTTTCCCAGGGTTATCTGGTTGGAAATCTGGTATAAGTTGCCCTTGGCTTGCGAGCCTTCACCGTAGACACCCCTTACTACAAGGCCTACCTGGGATATGGTTGACAAGATCTGGCCAATCTTTTCCATCATGGTCAGGGCTGGCAGATGCATCATTACAGATGCCCTCATGCCGGTGCCTACGTTTGTAGGACATGCAGTGAGGTATCCGATTTTTTCATCGAAGGCAAAATCCAGCTTTTCTTCAAGCAAATCGTCAATCTTGTCGATTTGCCTCAGTGCCTCTTCCAGCTGCAGGCCGGGAAGCATCACCTGTATCCTCAGGTGGTCTTCCTCATTTATCATTATACTCACGGTTTTGTCATGGTTGATTATGACAGCGCCTCTTTCCGAGTTTGCCAANTCCATGCTGATAAAGTGCATCTCCGTAAGCATGGTCTTTTGTTCTGCCGTCAGTTCATTCATTTTATACAGCTTAATATCCTTGGAAAACACAGGGTTTTCCTTTAAAGCCGAGTACACATCATCTACTATTTGATTGGCTTGCCTCTCTGAAAGAAGATGGGGGAAGGGGACCTCGTTTAAGTTGCGTGCCAGTCTCACCCTGCTGCTTATAACTATATCGCTTTCCGGGCCAGGAGAATTGATCCATTTTATCCGTGACGTATCCATCAAATCTTCCAAGCTCATCCGATCATCTCCTAACTGCCTATTTGGTTCTGTTCCAGTTCTTTTATCTTATCCCTTATAACGGCTGCCCGTTCGTATTCTTCTGCATTTACGGCTTCCTGCAATTCCCGCTTTAATCTGTCGATTTCCTGCTTTATTCTAATTTGACCTCCGGACCTCTTTGGGACTTTCCCTACATGAAAGGTCTTCCCGTGAATCCTCCGAAGCATAGGGTTCATCTGATTCTTAAAGGTGCTGTAACACTGACTGCAGCCAAAGCGGCCTGTCTTTGAAAAAGTTTGAAAAGTCAGTCCGCACCTGCCGCACTTGAATTCTNCCGAGCTGCCGATGGGAGTTTTGCTGCTAGGTTCAAAAAAGCTAGACAGCAATTTGGCCACGGAAAAGCCCGTATCTTCAAAGCCAAATCCGCCTATACTTGAAGATAATGAAAGGTGCTTTTCCTTTGCACACTCTTCACATAGATGCATTTCGGTTTTTTCATTGTTAACTATCTTAGTTATATGAACTGTAGCCGGTCTCATATGGCACTCTTCGCATAACATGGTTATGCTCCCCCTTTCCTAGCTTCAAAGTCCAGCAAGGCTGTAATCACAGCCTTCATGATGCGTGCCCGGACCATGTCGCGGTCCTGAGGGCACAGCGGCAAATTGTATTTGTTTATAGCAGCATTTAAAATTTTCATTTCCCTTTCCGTTATTACATCTTCCTCCCACAATCTCTCAAGAATAGCTTTGCTGTCGGAACCGGAAATGGAATCGCCGATATACTCGATAATGTCCTTTAAAAACTCATCTTCATTTATTTTTAGCTTTTTTATCCTAATATATCCTCCGCCTCCCCGGCGGCTTTCGACATAATAGCCCCGTTCCAAAGTAAAGCGCGTGGTAAGGACGTAGTTTATCTGGGAAGGGGCACATTGAAAGTAGTTTGCCATTTCATTGCGCTGTATTTCAAGAATCCCTTCCGGCATGTCCTCAAACATTCTCTTGATGAAATTTTCGATCATATCCGAAAGGTTTGCCATGCAATTCTCCTCCCATTGAGCTTGTATTGGGTTATTTGACTTTCCCTGACCTTTACTTATATTATATTTTAAACTAACAAAAAATGCAAGTGTGTTTATAGAAAATAAAGGGAGGACAAAGTCCTCCCTTCGCTATCGCTTCTTTTTTCGCTTGGAAGTTGAAAGTTCTTCAGAGATCTCAACAAGACGACTGGCCCTTTGTTCCTGATCTTCAGAAGAAGTCCAACCCATAAGGCTTGGAATTATTTCGCCATACATTGTGTCATCCAGCAGCTGGTCCTCAATCAGGCTATCAACCTTCTTCTTGTGAATGTCCTCCACTCTGTCAGGCGTTGGACCTACATGCATCTTTTTTTTAGACCTTACCATGGCGTCCCTCCTTTTTTCTGCTTATCAGCCTACATCTAAGCATTTCCTTAAATGCGACCATAAATGCAGGAAAGGAGGGAGCATATTATGGTAAAATTACTCCTTGTTTTTCTGAGCTTCAGCTATTACTTTTTCGGCAATGGGTGCAGGAACCTCCTCGTAGTGACTGAAACTTGAGGAGAAAGAGCCTCTGCCTTGGGTCATGGAACGCAGGTCCGTAGCGTAGCGGAACATTTCCGCCATGGGCACCTGAGCCTTGATGTGCTGCATGCCTGCTTTTGGCTCCATGCCGAGGACTCTGCCGCGGCGCTTGTTCAGGTCGCCGATAATATCGCCCATGTAATTGTCGGGAACAACTACGGTTACGTCCATGATCGGTTCCAAGAGCACCGGCTTTGCCTCAGCTGCGCCCTTCTTAAATGCCATGGAGCCGGCTATTTTAAAGGCCATTTCAGAAGAGTCCACTGGGTGATAGGAACCATCGTACAGGATGACCTTTACCCCTACCATCGGATAGCCGGCCAAGACGCCGTCCTGTAGGGCTTCCCTGATACCTTTTTCAACGGCAGGGACATACTGTTTGGGCACAACTCCGCCGAATATCTTATCTTCAAATTCAAACTCATTTTCAAGGTCCAGGGGCTGGATTTCTATCCAAACGTGACCGTACTGGCCACGGCCACCGCTTTGTTTCTTGTGCTTGCCTTCAACTTTAGTGGTTCCGCGGATTGTTTCACGATAGGGCACTGCCGGGGTATCCAGTACCATTTCGGAACCAAATTTATTTGCAAGTCTCGCACCCAAGACTTCCAGGTGAATCTCACCCATACCCGATACCAACAGCTGACCGGTTTCGTTGTTCTTAGTGACTTCAAAGGTCTTGTCTTCCTCCATCAGCCTTTGAAGACCTGAAGAAATCTTGTCCTCGTCGCCTGAGGACTTGGGCGCTGCGGCAAGGGTAAGTACAGGTTTCGGGAAATCAATGGGCTTGAGTACGACGGGATTGTCTTTTTCTCCAAGGGTGTCATTTGTGGTGGTATGCTGCAGTTTTGCCACTGCGGCTATATCCCCTGCAAATACTTCCGTGATATTCTCCTGTTTCTTGCCCCTCATGACATAGATCTGACCGAATTTTTCGGTTTTGTCCTGTGTCACATTGTACACCGAACTGTCGGACTTTAAGCTNCCTGAAAACACCTTGAACAGTGTGAGCCTTCCCACATAGGGGTCAGCCATCGTCTTAAACACCAGGGCCGAGAAGGGTTCATCGGCTCTACATTTTCTTNTAACTTCTTCATCGGAGCCGGGCTTTGTCCCTACTTCCTCGGGCCTGTCTTCCGGTGAAGCCGCATAGCTAACAATGGTGTCCATGAGCAGGCTAACGCCCTTGTTTGTCAGTGCCGANCCNCAGAGGATNGGAAATATGTCGCCTTGACGGACGCCGATGCGCAGGCCCTTTTGAATTTCATCTTGCGTCAGCTCTTCACCTTCCAGGTATTTCATCAACAGCTCGTCATCGGTCTCCGCTACGGCTTCCATTATCATCGAGCGGTACTCTTCCATCTCGTCCTTTAGCTCATCGGGGATGGGGGTTTCCTTTACATTCTTCCCATCAAAGGTATAGGCTTTTTGTGCCACAATGTCAACTACGCCATTGAAGTTTGCTTCCGAACCTATGGGAAGTTGAAATGGAACGGCCTTGGGACCGAAAAATTCGCGAATTTGCTCTAGCACCTTATTGAAATTGGCATTTTCCCGATCCATCTTGTTTATGAAAAACATGCGGGGGATGCCGACTTCCTTGGCATACTGAAATACTTGTTCTGTACCTACTTCAACGCCGGATACGGCACAGGCTACTATAACAGCATTTTCCACAACCCTCAAAGTGCTCTTTACTTCACCAACAAAATCGAAATATCCCGGAGTATCAAGTAAATTTATCTTTATATTTTTCCACTCACAGGGTGCGAGGGAAGTGCTTATGGAAATTTTCCTCTTTATTTCTTCCGGATCGTAGTCGCAAACTGTATTNCCATCGTCAATTTTGCCCAAGCGATCGATGGCACCAGAATTGTACAGCATAGCTTCTGCTAGGGATGTTTTTCCGGAACCGCTATGACCAATTAGACCTACATTCCTTATCATGTCACTTTTATAGCTTTTCAAACCTGATCTCCTCCTTAAAAGTTGACTTACCGATAAAATATATGTAAAATATATGCTTTAATTAAATATATTTATTCTACTTATGCAAAGGGTTTTCCTGCTAAGGAATTATGGAAAATCTTTATTATAGAAATGATATCACAAACGGCATCTTTGGGCAACTAAGGTTGACAGCTTTTTTATATTTGTTATAATAAAAAACGTAAAATAAAATCGTTTAGCTATTCGCTGAATTCGGTCAACGTGACCGGAGCGGGGGAACCACTTTTTGGGGTGCATCTTCGCAAGAAGTAGGGCTACTCTTCGGCCTGAACCCGTCAGCTAACCTCGTAAGCGTCGGAAGAGGAGATTGATAGTATAAATATATTTTTTATTTCCAAAGGCTATGGATCTCCATGGCCTTTTCTGCGTATTAAAGGAGAGAAGGGAGGTTTTTTCTTGATAAGTTTTAAAAATGTAACGAAAAAGTACGACAGGTTTGTGGCTGTTGACAATTTAACATTGGATATTAATACTGGAGAAATTGTCGTCCTGATTGGACCCAGCGGATGCGGCAAAACAACTACCTTGCGCATGGTCAACCGCCTAATTGAACCAACCGAAGGAACCATATATATTGACGGAACTGACATAGGCAAGCTGGATGCGGTAGAGCTCAGGCGAAACATAGGCTATGTCATACAGCAGATTGCCCTTTTCCCGCACATGACCATTGCTCAAAATATCGGCCTCGTGCCTTATCTAAAAAACTGGCCGGAAAAGAAGCGAAAGGANCGGGTTGAGGAACTGCTGGAGTTCGTAGGCATGCCACCTTCTCAATTTTACAATCGCTATCCCAANGAGCTAAGNGGCGGCCAGCAGCAGCGAATCGGTGTGGCCAGGGCTTTGGCGGCAGATCCTGATATCATATTAATGGATGAGCCTTTTGGGGCCGTTGACCCCATTACCCGGACTAGCTTACAGGAAGAGCTGCTGCAGATGCATGATAAGCTGGCAAAGACCATCGTCTTCGTAACCCACGACATGGACGAAGCCTTGAAACTTGCAGATAAAATCGCCATCATGAAAGACGGTAAGGTCCTTCAATATGACAGGCCCGATCAGCTTTTGACAAATCCCGCCCACGGTTTTGTGGAAGAATTTATCGGCAAGGACAGGCTGCTCAAGCAGCCGGAGTTTATCAATGTAAAAGATGTTATGATAAAAAATCCCGTCACTATACTTCCCGAGAGGACTTTGACCCAGGCTTTAGAAAAGATGCGCCAGGAAAAGGTTGACAGCCTCATGGTCATAGATGAATCAGGCAGTTTCATCGGCCTGACTACGGCCAATGATGTGCTCCAAAACTTCGATAGGGCAGAAAGGGTATCCGAAATACTGACGACGAATGTTCACCATGTATCCGAAAATGCAAATATAAGTCAGGTGCTGTCAATCATGGCACAAAAACAGGTTGGCTACGTGCCGGTTATCAGCGATGACAACAAATTGGCGGGGCTCATTACCAGATCCAGTTTGGTCAATGTCCTAGGCCAGCGTTTAAATTCATGAAGGGAGTGTGAAAGGTGGCGCTGTTTAACTACTTTATAAATAATCCCGGCACCGTATTTCGCCTGATAATTGAACACTTGCAGCTAACCGGGTCTGCCATACTAACGGCAATTCTTATCGGAGTCCCCCTGGGTATAGTCTTGACTCGAAATAAACGTTTAGCAGATATCATGCTTGCCCTAACCAGTGTATTCCAAACCATTCCCAGCATAGCCTTCTTCGGCCTGCTCATACCCTTTTTGGGCATCGGCAGGCGGACTGCCATATTGGTGCTCTTCCTCTACGCCCTACTGCCCATAGTGAAAAACACCTACACCGGAATTAAAGAAGTATCCCCCTTTATGATTGATGCAGGGCGCGGCATGGGCATGACCAACATGCAGATACTGCGCATGGTAGAATTGCCCCAGTCTCTGTCAGTTATAATGGCGGGAGTAAGGATCGCAACGGTAATAAACATAGGCACCACCACCATCGCCGCATATATCGGTGCAGGCGGCCTCGGTGAATTGATCTTTACGGGTATACAGATGTACAGAAATGAGATGATATTAGCAGGAGCCTTACCGGCAGCTATCCTTGCAGTTTTAGCGGATCAAGTATTGGGCTATGTAGAGCTTAAGCTGACACCAAGAGGGCTCCGCAAGAAAAAGTAAATTTTAGGAGGATTTAAAATGAGAAGTAGCTTGAAGACCTTAGCTTTTGTGTTGTTGATTGGTGTGTTTTTATTAACAGGAGTAACCGGATGTGGCGGCTCGAAGCAGGCTGAGGAAATACGAATCGGCGGCAAGAACTTTTCCGAACAGTTCATCATGGCCGAGATGCTTAGCATTCTCATAGAGGAAAACACGGACCTTAAGACAAGTGTGCAGACCAATCTTGCAGCCAACGTAATTTTTAACGCAATAAAATCCAATCAAATTGATTTATATTTGGAGTATACGGGAACAGGGCTCATCAATCTTGGAATGGAGCCAAAAACGGATCCGGATGAAGTATATGAAATCGTGAAAAAGGAATTTGATGAACAGTTTAACATTAAGTGGATGAAGCCCTACGGTTTTAACAACACCTATGCCATGGTGGTGACTAAGGAAACGGCTGAAAAATACAATTTAAANACCGTATCCGACATGGCCAAAGTGGCCGATGAATTGGTCCTTGGCTGCACCTATGTTTTTGTTGAAAGGGATGACGGTTATCCGGGTCTCAGCAAGTACTACGGCTTTGAGTTCAAAGATGTGAAGGGCATGGATCCTGCTTTGATGTATCAAGCCCTCGTTGAAGGAAGTGTTGATGTAATAAGCGGTTTTGCCACGGAAGGCAGGATTGCCGCTTTTGATTTGGTGATTCTCGAAGATGATAAGCAGTTCTTCCCACCCTATGATGCAACGGTTATAGTGCGGGGAGAGGTCCTGGAGAAACATCCGGAATTGGAGGAAGTGCTCAACAAGTTGGCCNGCCGCATTGATGACACAAAAATGGCAGAGCTCAATGCAGCGGTTGACCTGGACAAGCGGGAACCAAAAGATGTGGCCCGACAATTTTTAGAAGAGGAAGGCTTGATATAAAAAAATTAGGACTGGCTTAGCCAGTCCTATATTTGTGAGTAATTTGGCGCTTCCTTGGTGATATATATGTCATGGGGATGACTTTCCCTTAAGCCCGCAGAGCTGATCTTAACAAATTTTGCCTGCTTAAGTTCTTCTATATTTCTGGCTCCGCAGTAGCCCATGCCTGCTCTAANGCCGCCAATGAGCTGATATACGGTCTCTGAAAGGGGTCCCTTATAAGGAATGCGGCCCTCTACGCCTTCCGGTACAAACTTTTTCACATCTTCCTGGAAATATCGATCTTTGCTGCCTTCTTCCATGGCCCCAACGGAGCCCATGCCCCGGTATACCTTAAAACTGCGGCCCATGTATATCTCTATTTCTCCCGGGCTTTCCTCGGTGCCTGCAAAAAGGCTCCCAAGCATTACCGTATCGGCCCCGGCCGCTATGGCCTTCACTATATCTCCCGAATACTTGATACCCCCATCGGCAATAATGGGTACATTGTATTTTTGTGCTTCCTGTGAGCAGTCATATATTGCCGTTACCTGCGGGACTCCTATGCCGGCCACCACCCTCGTAGTACATATTGAACCGGGTCCCATGCCTACCTTTACCGCATCGGCACCGGCCTTAATTAAATCACGGGTAGCCTCTGCCGTGGCCACATTGCCGGCAATGACCTGCAGTTGTGGATAGAGTTCCTTAATCCGATAAACCGCCTCAATAACGCCTTTCGAATGACCGTGTGCGGTATCTACGACAACCACGTCTACATCGGCCTCTACCAAAGCCTTTAAGCGCTCCTCCATGTCCCTTGTAACTCCAACGGCCGCACCTACCAGCAGCCTGCCGCCTTCGTCCTTTGCCGAATTGGGGTACTTGATGGCCTTTTCAATGTCCTTTATGGTGATTAAACCCTTTAGATTAAAGTTGTCATCAACTATGGGCAGCTTCTCAAGCTTGTGTTTTTTGAGGATTTCCTTGGCTTCATCAAGGGTGGTGCCCTCAGGGGCCGTCACCAAATCGTCCTTGGTCATGACCTCGCTGATTTTTCTACTGGTATCATCTACAAAACGAAGGTCCCTGTTAGTCAGAATGCCGACCAATTTTGTTCCCTCGGTAATGGGCACACCGGATATTTTGTAGCGTCCCATCAGCTCTAAGGCATCGCTAATTAGATCATCCGGCGATAGGTAGAAGGGGTCAACTATTACCCCGTGCTCCGAACGCTTGACCTTGTCCACTTCCAGGGCTTGCCTTTCAATGGACATGTTCTTGTGGATAATGCCAATACCGCCTTCCCTGGCAATGGCAATTGCCAGCCGAGCCTCCGTTACCGTATCCATTCCTGCGCTGATAATAGGTATGTTCAGTTTGATTTTATTGGTAAGTCGGGTAGTAATATCCACATCTTTCGGCAATACCTCGGATTTTGCAGGTATTACTAAAACATCATCGAAACTTAAACCCTCCTTGCTGAATTTATCCAAAAAATCGCCCCCAAATAACATTCTCCGATATTTTATTATTCCAAAGTTTATCAAAGTTTAATATCGGTGTCAATAATAATCAAACAGGGCAATGGCGCTTTATTTTGAGCCGGTTACTTTTGTGCTGCAGGTATTCGGCTATATTGCATAGGCATGGTCAAGTGCTTATTTGTCAGGCAGTTCTTTAAATATTTGCTGGACAGGCCTTGATAAATATGTAGCAATGTTGGTATAATAGAATCATGCTGAATATAATATCCGCATAACGGAGGCAATAAAGGGGAGTAGTTCGGGCCTTGGCCTTTGAAAGTTCAACATGCTGGCAAAACATTTGCCTGGACTTTCACCGCTTATGGGAATGAGACCTTTATTCCAATACTTGATTATTGGAATAAAGGTCTTTATTGTAATTAATAATTTATAATGAGGTGTTTCTTTTGGACTTAAAGCTCTTTTTAATGGCATTTTGTATGTTGTTTTGTGCGGAACTCGGAGATAAGACCCAACTGGCTGTTTTCACGCTGGTAACGCAGTACAAAAAGCCCCTTCCCATATTCCTGGGGGCTTCCCTTGCACTGGTGTTTGTTACACTGATCGGCGCCTTGTTCGGAGAGGTGGTATCACGATATATCCCAGAAGCATATGTTAAACTTATTGCTGGGATTTTATTTGTAGGGATAGGGATCTTCGTTCTAATTGAGGCCCTTCCAGAAGCCATTCAGCAGATGGGCCGCGGATAGACATGTGAGATTGTAGCGACAATTTTCGTCACTACAATCTCTTTTTTTAATTTCACGTGTAAACATTTTTGCACATTGACAAATGCCCTTTTTAATGCTTTAATTAAATACGGACATTTTATTATTTTTTCATGGTAATGTTCGGTATTATTCGACTTGCTACAGGAGGGATTATTTATAATGCTCAGCTTTGGATCTCTAATGATTACTTTTAGCCTGGTACTAATGGGCTCAATTACTTGGCTAGGTTACCTATTTAGTAAGAGGAAAATGCAAGACAGCGACTCGTATTTTACTGCAGGCAGGGATATCTCTACAGCATTTATGACTGCAACTTTCATAGCTTATGCTGTAGGCACCGGCCTTATTTTCTCTCCAGGTGAAATGGCATATTTGGAAGGACTTACTGCCATGATAGGATATGGACTGGCTATCTCTTTATCCTATATTGTCTTTTTGCCGGTTTCTGGCCGTATCAAGGAACTGATCCCGGAAGGCAACACCATCGGAGAATACGCCAGAGTTAGATACGGAAAAATAATGTACATTGTTGTGCTTTTCGTCAGTATTGTCTACATGTTTTGTTTGCTTGCTGCAAATCTCATTGGTGCAGGCATTGCTTTTAATTACATAGGTCATGTTCCACTTTACATAGGTGTTCTAGTTATCGGTGTGCCTGTCATCATTTATACGAGCTACGGGGGACTTGGAGCCGCCATCTTTACAAACGGCCTCCAGGCGATTCTCATAACTCCTATGCTCTTCATAACTGCACTTTTAGCCTTTAGAAATTCCGGCGGCACTGTAGCTATATACAACGGCATACAAGAACATGCTCCAGATTTCCTGAAAGTCTTTCATCCTACGGGATTAGAATTTGCTCTGATGATCATCATAGCTGTATCTGCAGCAGAGCTATTAAACCAAGCCCTTTGGCAGCGGGTGTATTCTGCCAAGGACATCAGGGTTGTAAAAAAGGGGCTTGTTAGTGCATCTCTTATGACTTTTCCCATGACAATTGTGGCTGCATCTTTTGGGTTAATGGCAGTAGCTTACAATATAGAATTGCCCCATCCTTCCATCGCAACAGCCCTTATGGCTGATAACCTTTTGCCACCATGGGCATCGATGATTTTCATGATGATAATCGTCCTTGCTGCCACTTCTACAGCGTCTGACGCTCTGGCTGGTTTTTCATCAATAGCTTCCCTTGATATCATTAAAAGCTTTATGCCCAATTTAGCTCCAGAAAAGGCTGTTCTTGTTGGCAGAATTTCTACCGTCGTCTTTGGAGTAGGTGCAATGCTGGTTGCCTTTAAAGCCCCGTCTATCTTGTTTTTACTCTTGACAGCTGATTTAGTTGCTGCAGCAGCAGTTATTCCTGTTGTCGCCGGACTCTTTAGCCCAAATATCAGCGGCAATGCGGCAGCATTGGGAACAATACTGGGTATTTTGATTGGTCTTCCATTGTTCTTAAACAACCAGCACTTATTAAGTTTTGTAACTGCGATCATCGTGTCTTCTGCTGTTATATTTGTTTATGCTAAGATTTCGCCTGCCAGATTTGACTTTAATAAACTCAAAGAACATATAAGAGCTGTTGACTAGGGGAGGTTAATATGATATATTCAGCAACTTTTTTCAGTATACTCATGTGGGTTTCCTTGGCCGGTTTAGTGGTGGACTTTGCTTTTCAGCTATGGTACAACATAGTTGATTTTAAAAACAAGACCTTATGGTAGAGACAAAGGAGTGGGTTTTTAATGGACCGCAACGAAGCCAGAAAGAAAATTTGGGAAGAATTAAGGAAGGTGGCAAAGCCTGATTCAAGATTTCACTGGGATTTCGCTGAATTTATAGCTGATTATGAAGGCAGTGAAAAAGGGGCAGAGCTTATTCGAGACTTGGAAGTTTATAAAAAAGCTAAGGTAATATTTATAACCCCTGATAACAATATGGAAAAACTTAGGGAGTTTGCATATAAGGACAAAAAAACACTGCTTACCACTACTTATGGCATAAACCGGGGCTTTCAAGTAATATATCCTGGTGATGTCCCCGANGGCAAGGAAGAGCTGGCAACTACTTTAGATGGTATGGAAAAATTCATGAAGTCAATTTCATTAAAAGAAATTAAAGAAAAGCTTGGGAAGGTTGATTTGCTGGTGACAGGAGCTTCCGCCATAACGCCTTCCGGCATTCGCTTTGGCAAGGGCCATGGGTATTTTGATTTGGAGTGGGCAATGCTGTGGGAAATCCAGGCGGTAGATCCCGAAACGCCGGTAATCGCTGTTGGCCATGACTGTCAGGTTGTTGACATAGATATAGAAACTACTCCATATGATACTATTGTAGATTATATTGTCACACCTACGAGGGTAATAAACGTAAACTCTGATATTCCAAAACCATCACAGGGAATAATTTGGGACAAGCTGGAAAAGGGCATGATTGAAAATATTCCTCCACTGCAGGAGTTATATGATTTAAAACACAAATAGACAGTAAGAGAAAAATTACCACATAGCACAAAAAAGTATCCAAGAAACTTTTATTTCTTGGATACTTTTTTTCGTTGACTTATATCAATACTGACGACCCTATTGTGTTTTTTAGCTGCTTACTCTCATACTCTTGTAAGTTCCATAGCATTGTGCTTGATTTCTATCAGATTAACCTTGAACTGCTGATTCGTCACCCTTCATGTACCTTTTTGCGATTCCTGTCACCATCAAGGCTATGGCTCCATCTCCCGTGACATTGCAAGCTGTGCCGAAGCTGTCCTGCAGTGCAAAGATTGAAAGCATCAAGGCTACACCTGACTGGTCAAAGCCCAGCACTCCTGTGATAAGACCTAGAGATGCCATAACCGTTCCACCCGGTACTCCCGGTGCCGCAATACCAAATAAACCCAGCAGGAGTATAAATGTTATCATTTGGTTAAGAGGTGGCATTGCTCCGTACAGTATTTGGGATACTGCCATTACGAAGAAGGTTTCTGTCAGCACCGAGCCGCAAAGGTGAACGGTGCTGCACAATGGTATGACAAAGTCCTGTATGTGCCTGGGTATGTCTTCATTTTTGTGGATGCATCTTAAGGCTACGGGTAGTGTGGCAGCGCTTGACATGGTGCCTACTGCCGTCATGTATGCAGGTCCATAATGCTTGAGGACATTTAGGGGATTTATGCCGGATACGGCACCACCTAGGGCATATAGGACGGCAAGCCATATGTAATGGCCCATTATCACCAGTATTATTATTTGGATGAAAACAGGCAGTTGTCTTGTTATGCTGCCTTCGTAGGCAAGGCCTGCAAAGGTGGTAGCTATAAATATTGGCAGTATCGGGATTATTATGCTCTGCACTATGTATAAGACGATTTTCTGGAATTCGCTCAAGAGTTTTTTCATGGTTTCAGCTTTGGTGTTGGCTACTGCAAGACCCAACATTAAAGCAAGGACCAGGGCGCTCATGACGCCAAATAATTGAGGTACATTTAGTTCGATTATGGGTGCAGGGATTTCCCTTAAGTCTCCTACATTTGAAGCAATGGATAAATGGGGTATGATAATATAGCCGACTATCACGGCAAATGCAGCAGCTCCGACTGATGATAGGTATGCTAACAAAATGGTAATGCCCATGAATCGACTGGCGTTGGCTTTAAGTTCCGCTATGGCAGGGGCGATGAACCCCAGGATGACCAGGGGAATGGTGAAGAAGATTATCTGACCTAAAAAGTGTTTTATGGTCTCAAGGACTATCATGAGGTTTTCGGGAGCTATAAGGCCTATTACTATACCGATAATGATACTTGCCAGCAGCTTGATGATTAAACTGCCGCCCTCTTTTGTTTTTGTCATAAATCCACACCTCTATTAATTAATTTACCTT
>JGI24714J26587_10001194_pt1 | contig 18418 bp, 14 predicted proteins | sample BioPla4DNA2_FD_26587 | JGI IMG/M metagenome (IMG submission 26587)
TATTGCTATTTTCCAATAATCGTAATATCTTCATCAAACCATTTTTCTGATATCTTGGCCATAGTACCATCTGCAGCCATTTCTTCTAGGGTTTTTTGTACCTTATCCCTCAGCTCTGTGTTTCCTAGTAAGAATCCTACTCCATATTCCTCTGGAGCTAAAACCTCATCCAAAATCCTAAAAATTCCGCCTCTTTTTTCATTCTGATATTTTGCAACTACTTCATCCATCGCTACTGCATCTACTGCCCCTGCCTCCAGATCCATAAGTGCTGCGTTGTAGTTTGGAGCAGTAATATATTCTCCAAAGCTTTCAACTAATTCTGGTTCATCCTCTAAGGCCTTCTCCGCACTGGAATCTACCTGAACAACTACTGATTTTCCTGCCAGATCATCTAAAGTTTTTATATCAGAGTCAGCCCTAACCACAAATACTTGATTGTTTTTTAAATAAGGTTCAGTCCATGTATACTTATCTTCTCGACCATTGATGGTAAATCCATTCCAAATACAGTCAATATTCCCAGATTCTAATTCTGCATCCTTTGAATCCCAAGCTATTGGCTGTAGTTTTAGTTCCATGTCAAGTCGCTTGGCTACCTCTGCCGCTAACTCTAAATCAAACCCTGTAAATTCTCCATCATCCCCCACAAAACCCATAGGTGGAAAATCCTGATCAAAACCTACTGTAAAAGTCTTGGATTCTTTGTTTGTCTGTGAAGAGCATCCTATGGCGCTCATTACTAGTACTGCTATTAGCATAAACATTACTATTTTCCTATTCATATTTATTTCCTCCATTCTTCGTTAACAAATCTTTACTCACTGCATTCAANATATTAGCACTTTATCACACTAAAGTCAAGGGTGAATTTAAAAGACTTAGATGATTTTCTAAGTCTTTTTTCTGCTTAAGTGATAATTTTAAGAAGCCTCTGTATGGCCAAACTGGCTATAGTATAAAGATGCATAGAAACCACCTTTTTCAAGCAGCTCTTTGTGGTTACCCGACTCTACAATATCTCCGTCCTTCATAACTAAAATTAGGTCTGCATCTATTATAGTGGATAACCTATGGGCTATTATAAATGCTGTTTTTCCTCTCATTAAATTATCCATGGCTTTTTTTATAAGTATTTCAGTTCTAGTATCAACAGAAGATGTAGCTTCATCCAGTATAAGTATCTTTGGATTTGATAAAATAGCTCTAGCTATAGTAATTAGCTGTTTCTGGCCTTGGGATATATTAGTGGCTTCTTCGTTAATGATCATATTATATCCATCAGGAAGTGTACTAATAAACCAGTGGGCATGGGCAGCCTTTGCAGCTTCTATTACCTCTTCATCTGTTGCATCAGGCCTGCCATACCTAATATTCTCCATAATGCTATCAGAAAATAACCAGGTATCCTGCAATACCATACCAAACATATCTCTCAAATCTTTCCTTGTAAAATCTACTATATCACACCCATCAACTAAAATCCTACCCCCGTTTAGATCATAAAAGCGCATTAATAGTTTGACTATGGTGGTCTTTCCAGCGCCTGTAGGTCCTACTATGGCCACCTTTTGTCCTGGTTCTATATCTGCTGAAAAGTTCTTTATAATTATATTATCTTCATTATAGCCAAATCTAACATTTTCAAAGATAACTCTGCCCTGAATATTGTCCAGCTTTATAGGTGATGAGGTATCCTCTATTTCTTCTGTCTCGTCTAAAAATTCGAATACTCTCTCAGCTGCGGCTATGGTGGATTGGAGTATATTACTAATCTGAGCTACCTGGGCAACAGGTTGATTGAAGCTTCTAATATACTGAATAAATGCAAGTATATCACCCACTTCTATAATTTTCCTTACCGCCAGCCATCCGCCCAGTATGGAAACAGCTGCGTATCCTAGATTTCCTATAAAGATCATAATTGGCATCATCATGCCTGATAAAAATTGAGATTTCCAAGCTGAATCATAGAGTTCATTGTTAATTTTTATAAATTTATTAATAACAGTCTCCTCTGCGTTGAAAGCCTTCATAATGTTATGCCCGCCGTATACCTCTTCGATATNGCCATTNACATCCCCTAGGGATTTCTGATGAGCTACGAAGTATATTTGAGATCTTTTTACTACAGACATAACCAATACCATTGAAATGGGTAGTATCAAAATAGCAGCAATAGTCATCTCCCAGCTTATGGTAAACATCATTATTAAAACACCAATAAAAGTAGCAAGAGATGTAATTATTTGACTTGTACTTTGACTAAGAGATTGGCTGATTGTATCTACATCATTTGTAACTCTAGATAGGACATCTCCATAACTCACGGTATCGAAATACTTAAGAGGCAGTTTATTTATTTTTAGAGAAATTTCCCTTCTCAGATTATATGATATTTTTTGGGCTAGACCAGATATCATAAACCCTTGAATTAGAGAAAATAAAGTAGACGACAGATATATTCCTATGAGTATCAAAATAATTTTACCTATATATCCAAAGTCTATTCCGCCACCTGGTACACCTGAAACCTTTTCTATCAAACCTTCAAATATTGCAGTTGTAGCTTTACCTAATATCCTTGGACCTACTATAGCAAAGATTGTACTGCCAATAGCCAATATTATAGCTACAGTTAATTGTAGATAATAGGGTTTTAAATAATTAAGTAGCTTGGTAAAAGTTACTTTAAAGTTTTTAGGTTTATTAAATCCTTCCATAGGTCCAGCAGGACCATGACCTCTCCTTATTCCTCCCTTGGGTATTTTTTTAGTTTTTTCTTTACTCATATGGCAAGTTCCTCCTCCGATAGCTGTGACAATGCAATCTGTCTGTAAACATCACAGTTCTTTAAAAGCTCTTGATGAGTTCCCATACCCACTATTCGACCTTCATCTAACACTATGATTTTATCGGTATTCATAATGGTACTAATCCTTTGTGCCACTATCAACACCGTATTATCCCTTATCTCTTTAGATAAAGCTTTTCTTAAAGCTGCATCAGTTCTAAAATCCAGGGCAGAAAAGCTATCGTCGAATATAAAGATCTGAGGTTTTTTGGTCAATGCTCTCGCTATAGACAATCTTTGCTTTTGTCCACCGGATACATTAGTTCCCCCTTGAGATATCTCAGATAGCAGACCTTTTTCTTTTTCATCAATAAATTCTTTGGCCTGGGCTATTTCTATTGCTTTCTGCACCTCTTGATCTGTAGCATCAGCATTTTTACCATATTTTAAATTACTCTCTATGGTTCCGGAAAATAAAACGCTTTTTTGGGGAACATAACCTATTGATTCTCTTAGATGNTGTAGCCTCATATCCCTAATATCAACGCCATCTATAAGAATCTGTCCTTCTGTTACATCATAAAATCTTGGTATAAGATTTATTAGAGTTGATTTTCCGCTGCCTGTACCTCCTATAAATGCAGTGGTTTCTCCCGGCTTTGCAATGAAAGATATATCCTTTAGGACATATTCTTTAGCACCAGGGTATTTAAAGCTTACATTCTTAAACTCTATGACCCCTTCAGGGTTACTTACCTGTTTAGCTGTTTTTTCAGGGTCCTTTATGGCTACTTCCCTATCTAAAACCTCAGCTATTCTCTGGGCTGATACCGAAGCTCTGGGAATCATTATTGAAACCATAGATATCATTAGAAAAGACATAATTATCTGCATAGCGTATTGCATAAAAGCCATCATATCTCCAACTTGTATAGCCCCATCCTGTATTTGATGGGCACCCACCCAAACAATGAGTAGGGAAATACAATTCATAATTAGCATCATTGTAGGCCACATAAATGTCATTAATCTAGCTACAAAGAGATTGNTTTTGGTCAATTCTTTATTNGCCTTATCAAATTTGCTTTCTTCTAATTTTTGGGTATTAAATGCTCTTATAACCATCAATCCATTAAGGGCTTCTCTCATTACTAGGTTTACCCTGTCTATGAGTTTTTGCATCTTCTTAAATTTAGGGGTAGCAATAGAAAATAGGAGGATAACAAGTGTTAATACTGCCATTACACCAACAGCAATTATCCAGGCCATAGATGTATCTGTATTCAGGGCTCTAATAACTCCGCCTATACCTAAAATAGGTGCATAAAACACCATCCTTAATAGCATTATAAAAAACATTTGTATGTGCTGAATATCATTTGTGCTTCTAGTAATTAAAGAGGCAGTTGAAAAATCATCAAATTCTACATTGGAAAAGGATATAACTTTTCTAAAAACCTTTTCCCTTAGATTTCTTCCCAAGGAAGATGAAACCCTAGCGGACAGGAAACCAACAGCAATGGATGCTCCCATACTTAAAAGCGCAATTAGCAACATTATACTGCCAACATATATAATATAACCAAGTTGACTCTGCCTAATATTAACTCCAATATCTTCGTATTCAGCTCTTATAAAGTTTATGGCAGATTGGGTTATAATGGACTCAGGCATCATTTTAAACTGATCATCAATCTTTGCCCTTATTGCTTTTAACTGCTCTTTAGGTAAATTATTTAGCATCTCAAAGGGATCTATACCTTCAGGCAAATTCTCAATAAAGGGAAGAGCATTTTGCTCTGCTCCCTGTTCTATGCCCCATACAATTAATAAAGCCTTTGCCAATATATTGTTTAGTTCTTCTATATCTCTTTGTGATGATGTATCTAAAATATACAGGCTCTCCGTTTCAAGAATGGGATATTCTTTTAAATATTTTTTGTATTCTTCTTCATTTATATTTCCTTTTGAAATAAGCCTATAACTATTATTTATCAAAGTCCTTTGCTCTTCATTTAATAGAACTTTAATCCTATCTAGTTTTTCAGCCCGTATCACCTGCGGGACAGCATTTTCAATGCCATTTTGCTGTATTCCAACATTAACTATATTGGACATATAGTCAGGTAGTGCCAGCTCCGTCATAGCCTGTACAAAAAGTAAAGCTATGATAATCAATATTGTTACAAGAAATGGCCTAACCTCTTTTATTAACCTAAACATTATTTGCCTCCCTACATGCTGAATTTACTACTTCTACTGAATCTTATTTTTCCATCTCCCTTATTCAATTGAAATAGTATAGTGAGCTTGGTATAAAAACATTAAAAACCTTTACTACTAAGCCAATTAGCTATATCACGAGCCATATTCATTCTTTCCTCTCCTACATCTGCATTTTGTAATGCTTGAGCCATATTTTGGGAATGGAATACACATCCTTCTAAAATTCCTGGAATCATTTCTATAAAAGCTTCATCCATGGCATCAGAATAAACAAATGCTTTTGCTATCCTTCCGTGTTCAAGTCTAAGACATAACTGAATGCCTCCCCAGGAAAAACGAGTATCAAATTCAATATCAAATTTTGGAGATTCACCAAATCTCCATTCCCAGGACTTATACTTATTGTGCAACTCATTGAGCACTGTTTGGTCAATACCCTCTTCTCCATGCCTAATATCAGAAGTGTCTCCATACACTTCCTTAAAGGATTGTATCAAGGTATCTATCATAGTTGGTATGTCTATCTGTGGATTATATTCTGTAAGGTTAACTACTCGTGACCTTACAGACTCTATACCCTTTGATCGAATTTTTTCTTTTGGTACCTGCAGGTATCTAGTCATCTTCTCCATATCAGCTGATATTAGGATGGTTCCATGATGCAGTGCCGATTTTTTTCTAAAACAAAATGCATTTCCGGAAAACTTTCTACCTTCTACAGTCAGGTCATTTCTTCCGCTAAATACAGCTTTTATTCCTAATTTCTCTGCTGCCTTTAAGATAACTTCTAACTGTTTGTGGACATCATAAAAGTGTCTATCAACTAAAAATGAGAAATTTAGATTTCCAGTGTCATGAAATACTGCTCCACCCCCAGAGCTTCTACGAGCCAATTTCCCTCCTTCTCGCTCCAAGAGCTCAGTTCTGCATTCTTTCCAAGCATTTTGATTTTTACCTATTACCACAGTATTTTGGTTCTGCCATAGATAGAGAATACACTCATTTGGCTTTATAGTATCTAGCAAATACTCTTCCATGGCCAAATTGCGCCATGGATCTAAATTACTTGTTAGCACTATTCTAGTATTCATAAAACTGGGCACATACTCTAGGATCGAACCCAAGAGATAAACTGCCCATCCCCCTTTCTAAATATTTTATTCTTAAAATCATTTTAACTTATTCGTTTCTTCATCCTTTAAATATAAAATAGNAATTTGTTATCATCTATCCTATTATAATGAGTTAGATATTTCAACTAAAAATTTGCAAAAAAGATGCGTCCTAACGACGCACTTTATAGCTGTTAATCTTTAATTTTTGTCAGTTTCATAATTTCCTCTAAAATTTCTTGCCTTTTTGCATTTACCCTTTCAAAATCCATAGCATCAATATAATACTTTTCAACTTGCCCATGGATATCCTTGGCCCTGGAAATTAAATCAATAGTTCTATCTATCAGATGATAAAATCGTTTTTTTGCCTCTTCAATGTCATCAGAAAACTCATAGATAGTTCTATAGTTTAAGTAGTCATCAAAATTTACATAGGCTTTTATTTGTTTATAGTCAAAATATGAATTATCTTGGCTCAAAACTTGATTCATGTTAACCACTACACTTTTGAGTGAGGGTATTATAACCATATCCAGCCCTTCAACATCAATAGGACAGTGATACTGTTCAGTTGATATTCCTAGTTCCTGAGCTTGTTGAGCTATCCTTCCAATAGCTTTCTGTACACCCGAGCCTGGCATCCCAGAAAAAGCGTATACCTTATATGTAGGCTCAATAAGACTATGGGTATAATTATAAACCCCTTTTCCGCTAATAGCTGACGCAAAGAAATGAGAATGTTTTGCGTTATAGTCTACCTCAGTTACATCCTTAAAAAGATCGTCAATAACCTGCTTTAGGGCAATATTGTACTCTTCTTCATTAAAATCGTCTTTAGCATAGGATCTCCATTCATCGTAAACCACACCAGCCTCCTTTAGGTGGCTGAAGGCTATCTTAAACAGCTTGCTAGCCTTTTTGTTAAGCTTTAGGATCTCATCCTTATATTTGATCAACTTTGCCTTATCCCAATACTCTCCTAACCAAATAATATCATCAGTAATACCAGGATTTCTGGGCTCAATGNCATGAGGATTAGTACCATCAAGCAATGCCACCCCTATTTCTGGGATAAATATAGCATCTAAAGAATCAGGGTCAGTAGCGCAACGATACTCCTCTACTACAAAACCATGTTCCAACATATGCTGACTTATACCGGACATAAACGTGGATTTCCCCGCACCTGGTCCTCCTTTAATTATATAACGCCTGGTGTAATTATCTCCTGTAATGTGGTCAAAAAACGAATAAAAACCCTTTGCTGTATTTCCACCTGGAAATACTTTTCTTATTTTATAATCTTTGCTCATATGTATCCATCCCTTTCCAAATGATAATTCCTACTGTTCATAATATGCAGAAGCAGGAATTTGGGAAGGTTATTTACCCATTTAGGAATGAAGCTATAACCATAGCTAATCCAGTTACCTGATAAATAAGTAGCGTATTGGCGTTGGCCTTAATTAATTTAGGTATGTTATTATATTCCCTTTGAGCAATTTTCACAGATTTAATTGCCAAGGGAATACTAATTAAACCCAACAGCCAAAAAGGATTTCTATATACTATGGACACCAAGATCAAAGAAATATATGCCAATAAAAATAATATAATATATACCTTGATCCCTTTTTCTTTGCCTAGCCTTACCACCCAATTCCTTTTATTGCCTAGTTTATCAGCTTCATAGTCTGGGTATTGGTTGATCCATAAAACGTTTGCAATTAAAAATCCTATTGGAAGCCCTACAATCATAGCCCTATAATCAAATTCCTGAGCCATAACCATAAACATCCCTAGAGTAACTAAAGGACCAAAGGTAAAACCAACAGCAAATTCCCCTAGACCAGTGTAAGCAAATTTAAATGGTGGAACACTATAAAATATGGAAATAAGTACTCCCAGAAGACCTACCCATAAAATTTTAGGTTCCCTAAAGAAAACTATTATTAGCCCAATCCCACAGGCTACTAAAAAGGTAGCTATAGCTATGTATAAAACTTCATTAAGTGAAAGCTTTCCCTGAACAATAGTCTTTTTACCGCCGCTAAAAGGGGTTCTATTTTCAGGTGCTATATTTCTATCTACACCTGTTATATAGTCTATATATTCATTACTAGAATTCTTTCCAGTTTCAATTAGATAAATACCTACTAATGATAATAGGAACCAGGGAAGACTAAATCTCCCCATGGTTCCATAAGATAGTGCTGCCCCCACAAACATGGGTATTGTTGATGCAATCCAACATTTAGGATCAGCAACTTGCCAAAATCCCTTCCATAATCTCTTTACCTCTAATTGATTCACAATTTCTAATTTGTTCATAATCAACACTCCCGATTTTAGTAGCTTACTATTTTGCAGCTCTCATGGAATTTAATACTGCTATAAGGGCAACTCCTACATCTGCAAATACTGCTTCCCACATTGTAGCTGCGCCAGCAGCTCCCATTAATAAAACAATTCCTTTAACCGCCAGAGCCAGCACAATGTTTTGCCATACTATCCTCTTTGTCTTTCTGGATATTTCTATGGCTTTAATCAATTTATAAGGTTCATCTGTCATTAGTACTATATCAGCCGCTTCGATGGCCGCGTCAGAACCTAAGCAACCCATGGCTATGCCAATATCTGCTCTAGCCAATACAGGAGCATCATTTATTCCATCCCCTACAAAGACTAGTTTACCCTTGGAGCTTTTTTGTTCTTCCAGCATTTCCAGCTTTTCTACTTTATGCTGGGGTAAAAGCTGAGTGTACACTACATCCAATCCCAGCTTCTGGGCAACTTTTTCTCCTACTTCTTTCGTATCTCCAGTAAGCATGGCTATAGTTCTAACACCTAAGGCCTTTAAAGCTTTAATAGCCTTTTTAGAATCATCCTTTATCTTATCAGATACTATAATATTACCTGCATATTTACCATCTGCTGCAATATATACAACTGTTCCAGTACTTTCTACTTTTTGGCAATCTATATTATTTTGCTTCATCAAAGCTAGGTTACCTGCCAAGATCTTATACTTATCAGTATCAACAGCTATACCATGTCCAGGGATCTCTTTATAACTCTTTATTTGTTTCTTATTAATTGGCCCACCATAGGCATTTATTATTGATACAGCTATAGGATGAGTTGACTGGCTCTCGGCTATGGCTCCATAGTATAATAGTTCCTCTTTAGTTACGTTTGACGCAGGATTAATTTCGGTTACATCGAATACTCCTTTAGTTAAGGTACCAGTTTTATCAAAGACAACAGTATCAATCTCTGTCATGGCTTCCAGATAATTCCCGCCTTTGACTAATATCCCATGCCTAGACGCGCCTCCAATGCCACCGAAAAAGCCAAGGGGTATGGATATTACCAAGGCACATGGACAGGATACTACTAAGAATACCAAGGCCCTATATACCCATTGGGAGAAACTTTGATCCGCTACCACTAGTGGAGGCAGTATAGCTATAAACAAAGCTGAAAACACTACTATAGGAGTATAATATCTTGCAAAACGAGTTATAAATTTTTCTGTAGGTGCCTTTTTACTGCCAGCATTCTCAACCAAATCTAATATTTTTGATACTGTGGATTGACTAAAGGGTTTGGATACCTTAACAGACAACAAGCCATTATTATTGATAAAGCCTCCTAATACCTCATCCCCAACCTTTACATTCCGTGGAGCTGACTCTCCTGTTAGGGCTGAAGTATCCATAGATGACTCACCTTGTACAATAACCCCATCTAGTGGAACCTTTTCACCAGGTCTTATAATAATTATGTCTCCAGGCTCAACTTCTGTAGGAGAAACCTTTATGACTTCATCTCCTCTATTAAGATTAGCAAAATCCGGCCTAATATCCATCAACTCTGCTATAGACTTCCTGGAACGATGAACAGCCATATCTTGAAACAGCTCTCCCACTTGATAGAACAACAAAACTGCTATGCCTTCCGGGTACTCACCTATTGCAAAAGCACCTAGGGTGGCAATACCCATAAGAAAGTTTTCATCAAATATTTGTCCTTTGCTTATATTATTGACAGCTTTTTTTAGAACATCCTTCCCAATAATAATATAGCTAACGAAAAATAAAGTCATCTTTAACCAATTGGCAAATTCAGTGGATAAAGCTAAAATTAGAGGAATTACACCTATTACTAGTTTAATCCATTCTTTTTTAAATTCATCTTTCATTGACTCTACAACAAGATCATTATTTTCATCTTTTTCTAGTACCAAAACATCAGGCTCCAACTGCTTAACAACTTCCCTTATTTTTTTTATTATGGTATCTTTGTCTTCATTTAATTCTACCAACATAGTCTTATTAGAAAAATTTACTGTTGCATTTTTTATACCATTGATGGTCTTTACTTTATTCTCTATTTTAAGTGCACAATTTGCACAATCTAATCCCTTCAACACAAATTTGCATTGTTGATGCATGTAAACCCCTCCAAACACATATCATTCATTCACATGGGCTAAGCCCTGTTCAAATACATGACGGATATGGTCGTCATCTAGTGAATAGTAGACCACTTTTCCGTCCTTTCTATATTTTATAAGCCTTGTTTGCCTAAGCACCTTTAGCTGATGAGAGATGGCTGATTGGCTCATGGATAATAAAGCAGCCAAATCACATACACACATCTCCGATATGGAGAGAGCGTATAGAATTTTTAAACGAGTAGGATCCCCAAATACCTTAAAGAACTCGGCCAAAGCCATAACGGTTTCATCCGTAAGCATTCTCTTATTAACCTCTTTGACTATATCCCCATGAATAATGGTTTGACCACAAAACTCGATATTATCTTTTCCTTTTATCATATTATCAACCTCATATCATATGAATAGTTGTTCATATATTGTAGTTTAATTCTAGCAGGAAATCTATGACATGTCAATCATCTTTTGCTTGTCCAATTAAAATTTTCAATAAAAAACCACCATTCTTAAATATGGTGGTGATTACTCAAATGCTAGTATTCCTAAAGCCTCATATGTTTCTTGGTCCACATTGTGATGATATGGCAGTCCCATATCCTTCTTAAATTCTAATAAAGCTTTTTTCATACCTTCTCCGTATATTCCATCAAGTGCTCCTTCGTAATAACCCTTGGCTTTTAATCTAACTTGGACCTCTAAAACATGGGATTTCCTATCCCCAGGTTTTAAAACTTGCAGATGGCTGCCTAGGTTTCTGTAAGGTCCTCCGTAAACATATACCTTAGTTTTATAAGGTACAATATCGTATAACTCTTCTACATCTGAATTGTGCATTCTAAAGCATCCTGCAGATGCCATCCTTCCAATAGAACTAGGTCTGTTGGTTCCATGAATGCCATAGGATCCCCAAGGCACATTTAATCCCATCCATCTGGTCCCAAAGCCAGTACCCCAATTCCGTGCTTTAGTTACAATTTCCCATACTCCTATAGGGGAAGGGCTTTTATCCTTCCCCTGAGCAATTACATATTTTTTAACCAATTCATCGCCTTTAAATAGATACAGCATGGATTCAGTAAGGTCTATGAAAATATCGTACTCAGATTCCTGATCTGCCGCTATGCTTGTTTCACTAGTGTCATCACTTGAAATCTCATGCTTTTGATTATCTCCCATAGTAGCATAAAGGACAGTTATTAATAATATATAAAAGATTATTAATCCAAACTTTTTATATCCTCTGTCATTCATGCCGCTAACCCTCCATTTCATTTTATTATATTCACACCAATGGAGGATTAGACCTGCAAGGCTTTCTTGCACTAGCTCAGAAGATGATAAAATTCTGGCCCCACCTAATAGTAGCCTACCCTATGATAAGAAGGACAAATGTTTGTTGATAGGTTAGTCTATAGGTCGTATACTTCAACATCCTCTAAAGCTCTTTCAATCAAGGCTTCTACATCCACCAAAGTTTCAGCCTGCCTTACCTTATCCAACTTTGGTCTGGTGACAGGATGCCTGGGAACAAATACTGTACAACAGTCTTCATAGGGCAATATTGAGGTTTCATAGGTGTTAATTTTCTTTGATATTTCCACTATTTCATTTTTGTCTAATCCTACAAGGGGTCTAAACACTGGCATTGATACTACGTCATCAGTAGAAGCCAATGCTTCCAGGGTCTGGCTGGCTACCTGCCCAATACTTTCTCCTGTTACCAATGCTTGAGCTCCTTCTTTATTAGCAATTATCTCAGCAATTCTCATCATAAACCTTCTCATGAGTATTGTAAGAAGTCCATCGGGGCATTTTTCATAAAGCTCCTGTTGTATTTCAGTAAAAGGAACAACATGCAGCCTTATAGGACCGCAATATGGAGTTAATAGTCTACATAAATCTATTACCTTCTCCTTGGCCTTATCACTGGTATATGGAAAGCTGTGGTAGTGGACTGCTGTCAGCTTCACTCCACGCTTAGCAATCATCCATCCTGCTACTGGGCTGTCGATACCTCCTGATAAAAGTAATGCAGTCTTTCCATTAGTGCCCACTGGCATGCCTCCAGCGCCAGGAATGTTTTCATGATAAGCATAAGCATATTCTCTAATCTCTAGATTTATCTTTATATCTGGGTTGTGTACATCTACCTTTAGACCGGGAAAGTTTCGTAGTATAAACCCTCCCATCTCACGGCTTAAGTCCATGGAATTCATGGGAAAGGTCTTATCAGCCCGGCGGGATTCTACCTTAAAGGTTAGGTTTTCCTTTGTAGCTTTTTCTAAAGCATCTTTCATAACCGTCTTTATCATAGCTTTGATAGAATCTAAATCTTTATCAGTCTTCCAAGCAGGATTTATCCCTATAGCTCCAAACACTTTGGATAAGCGATCTAATATTGCCCCTTCAACCTTGAGGTTTTCTATATAAATCCTGCCTTGAGCTTTATACACCTTTGGCTTTCCAAACGGTTCTAGAGTCTTTTTTATATTATTAATTAACATCTTTTCAAAAAAGGGTCTGTTCTGACCCTTTAGATATATCTCTCCATATCTTACCAATATTAATCTTTCCAATGCTCTTACCTCCTAGTAAACCTTTTTATCTGATCAACAGATTTCTTTAAAATTTGAGGAACTTGGGACAATTCACCTTGATTATTTAAATAGGATAAGCTAATCCGTATGGAGCCTTCAGCTGCTTGTGGAGATGCACCTATTGCCCTTAAAACATGACTTGTCCTAACACTTCGCGAGGAACAAGCAGATCCCGTGCTAACATACACTCCATGAGATTCCAAAACATGAAGTAGGGTCTCTCCTCTTACACCAGGAATGCTAAGACTTAAAATATGAGGCGCACCCTTGGAAGGTTCAGGACCGTTAAAAACTACTTCAGGAATTTCCCTGGCAATTTCATTGGCTAGTTCCATCTTCATCCGACTAATATAAGTTTCGTCTTCTGATATTTTCTCTTTTATCCACTGGACTGCTCGACCAAAACCTACTATACCGGGTAGATTTTCTGTTCCGCTACGTAAACCTAGCTCCTGGCCACCTCCCCATTGAAGGCTGGTAATGAGTGTCCCTTTTTTTATATATAAAGCCCCAATACCTTTTGGAGCATGAACCTTATGCCCACTTATACTCAGTAGGTCAATCCCCCACTCCAAAGGCCTAATAGGTAAGCGGCCAAAGGATTGAACAGCATCAGTATGAAATATTGTATCAGGATAATTACCCTTTAAATACAGCCCTATCTCCTTTATAGGCTGCACTGAACCGATTTCATTATTAACATGGGCAATACTTACAAGTACAGTGTCTTTTCTCAGAGCATTTTTTAGATCTTCAAGGCTAACAATACCACTGCTATCTACAGGCAGATAGGTAACATTCCAACCTTCTTGCTCCAAGTATTGGAAAGTATTTAAAACAGAAGGATGTTCTATTTCTGTGGTTATACAATGATTACCATATCTCTTTCTGGCTCTGACGGTTCCCAATATTGCAAGATTATTTGATTCTGTACCTCCCGAAGTAAATATAATATCTTCAGGTGACACCTGCAAAAATTGAGCCACCATATTTCGTGCCTGCTTCATTTTTCGTTCAGATTGCAATCCAAGACGATGCAGAGAAGATGGATTACCAAAATCATCGGTCAAACATTTCACTACTTCCTCTACTACCTCAGGCAACACCTGAGTGGTAGCTGCGTTATCCAAATAAATTTGCTGCTTCATCTTAGCTCTCCTTTTTTGCTATTCTATATTTTATCCCTTAAAAGTCAATATTACAAATTATATTTTAAGCATAGCAAAATAAAAAATCCCCCAAGGTTCAAGGGGGGACCCTTATGTTATTTTGTTTTTACATTTCTTGGATTATATATCTTAATCAATTGCACCAACATATCACTAGGTTCAAAAACTAATAATGATTTTTTTCCTTCATGCATAAACACGGCATAATACAGACCGCCCCCGCGATTTAAGAAGTAATTAAACTTCTGCTCTATACCTTTATGATTTAACATCCTTTGAAATCCCTCATCGCTGGTAGGTGCCATTATCTCAAAGTCCTTAACATCAGTTGATAATAATCTTTTTCTCTTGGAATTATTAATGACCTTAGCAATATCCAAAATCCCGTTGGTAAAAGTATAGTCATACTCAATACGCTGGTTATTTCTAAGAACATAACAACCATAAGCTAATCCCCCAAATACTAGGGTTATAACTATAACAGGTATATTTATATTGCCGTTAAGTATTGCCATGAAGTTCATTAATGCAATAAAACCAAAGAAGACCATTCCTGTAAAGGCCAAAACATATATAAAAGTGTTTAGGCCAGAATTTACTTTGCTTACTGATTCTTCTCTAAAATGATCCAACAGTATCAGCTCCTTAAAATACCATTATATTATATAATTATACCATCAATCTGATAAGATTTAATATTATTCTAACATGTTTATAACATTAGTGAAAGACCTTAACAAAGAAATTTTCTCCAGGCTAGTTATAAAATATTTCTTATAAAAGAAGGAATTTAGAAGAAAAATGCGAATTCTATATATGTATCGAAGGAGGAAGATAACCTATGTTCTGTCCATCATGTAATACAAGAAATCAACCTTATAATAATTATTGTTATTACTGCGGATATAAATTAAAGGATAATGATAAAACCCATGAAAATAATCAGGGAAATCTGGATACAAGCCTTAGCCTTGAAAATGAACATAAAAATCAAAAAGATCAATTCATAGCTGAAAATAATTTCAATAATATTGATGGCATTGATAATTTTGATGATTTTGATAATATTGGTAATATCGATAACATTGATAATTTTGACAATGGGCATGACTCCTTTTTTGAAAAGGATAATCTGCCAGATCTTGATAATGATTTATTCAATATGGATCAAACATCAGAACTTGACCTAACTACTCAAATGCCTTTACGTAGATATAAAAAAGACAAGTCATCCTATAAACGTAAAAAGGCAATTAATAGAATATTTGCCATAATCATTCTAATAGCTATAGCTATTATGGCTACCTATGTTGGAATGCGTCGTTTTGGCAATAGGGTTCCCCATACTTCAAACACGGGTCAATCTATTGCTGTATCATCTTCTATTGAAGAGACAACCATTCAAGATAAAAAAGCTTATAGGATTGTTTTTAATACTGTTAATGGTAAAGAGATAAGCTTTCTAGGGGAAGTTTTAGAAGTCGAAAATGGCCGTGCTGAATTCATAGTCGATGAATCTGTGCTTTATTCATATAATCCGGAGTTAAACGAGGATGGCTTTTATGTAGTTAATGTAGACGCAATTGTATCAGCACCTAATTTATCCGATGCCATTGAAAGAGTGTCCATAACTCTTTCCCCCCCTTACAACTTCGCTCCTTTTACTCTGCTTCAGCCCTCGACTTCAGAAACTGAATTTCAAGGGGACACTTCAAAAGTCTCTTTTGAGATTCTTCCTGAATCAGAGGTATTCATAAATGAGCAGAACTATACTGATTTAGTAACTGAAGATGGCAGATTTGAAAAAGAATTTAGTATCCCTTCAGATCAGGATGAACTGGTACTAAATATAAGAGTTTCTACCCCAGGCTATTTAGACAATATTCAACAGATTATACTAAGAAAATCCCCTATGGAGGTCCTATTTACAATTAATGAATCCTCTCCTATACCCTCAAACGAGCCATGGGTAAAGGTAAGCGGTACTGTTGATCCTGAGGCAACCATAGAAGCTGACCTAGAAATATTTGAAGAACCTGAAATTGACAGGGATACCGGTGAATTTACCTTATATGTTAAGGCAGAACGACCAGGTTATAATCTATGTACTCTTACTGCCAAACTTAACGGTAAAGAATCCTCTATAGAGATTGTGCTGGATAGAGAAACCAGTGTGCACACTTATACTTCTACAGCTTGGAAACCTATCTACAATGATCTACAGGGCGACGAGAAGCTTAGTAATGGCAGACATTTTGTCTTCAGTGGAAATATTAAAGAAATAATTGAAACTGGAGATAGAAATGTTTTCATAGTTAGCCTATCAGAGGCATCAGATCCAGAAGAGCTTTTCTACGTAGAATATTGGGGAAGCTTCGATTTTAATATCGGCGATTCTATTAGGGTCTTCGCCAACCGTTGGGGCAACAAGAATGGAATTCCACGATTCTTAGCAAAATATATTTATGAAAGTTAAAAAAGCCAGATTAAATCTGGCTTTTTGTTATTCTAATTTATCCTTCTAACTGCTGCAGCTTAATAGGAACTACAAACTCTTTTCCGTCTCTCCAAACAGTAAATTTAACAATATCTCCTACTTGATATTTATTAATCTCATCTTTAAGCTCATCAACAGTTTCTACTTTCTTATCTTCCACTCCAAGGATTATATCATTTGGTAGTAGCCCAGCTTTATCAGCTGCACTGTCATTGGCAATTTGTACGATAGCCACGCCTTTAGGATATCCATAAGTTTCAACCATCTCGTCGGTAACTTGTGCTATCAAAACTCCTATACCTGGACGTTCAATCTTACCCTTTTGAATCAGTTCCTCTACAATAGGCATAAACACATTGGAAGGTATAGCAAAACCTAGACCTTCAGCTTTGGATTTAAGAGTGTTCATACCAATTACCTCACCCTTTGAATTTACCAGGGCACCACCACTATTACCAGGATTTATAGCTGCATCAGTTTGAATCATAGTAAACTGATTGTTTCCATAAGTAATTTGCCTATTCACTGCACTAACTACTCCCACAGTCACAGTTCCTGCTAAAGTATGACCTAGGGGATTCCCAATTGCTATAGCTAGTTCTCCCTGACGCACTTTATCTGAATCGCCTATCTTGGCAACGGTAAGATCTGGTTCCTCAATTTTTATTACTGCTACATCAGTTACAGAATCTTGACCTATCAAAGTTGCTTGAACTTCTTTGCCGCCTTTTAGAATAACAACTATTTCATCAGCATCTTCTATTACATGATTGTTTGTAACTATATAGCCTTCTTCACTAATAATAATACCTGAACCATAACCTTCTAGCTCTTCTTCAATTTGACCAAAAAATGGTGACCTCTGTTTTATAACGCTTCTATTGGTTATGCCTACTATTGCTGGACCAACTTTTTCTGAAATTTCAACTACCGGATTATCGGAAGTAATAAAGAGATCACCTTTAGCTCCCAGAGAAGGTAGATTGTTGGATTCATCCTCCTCCACATCCTTCTCAATGGTAGTTTTATCCTCTTGACCAATATTTTTCCCAGTAATATTACTATTTGAATCTTGGATATAAGGGCTAATGTAATACATTGCAACAGCACCCAACAATAAAAATATAAGTGCTACAGCAGTGTATCTCCAAAAACCGCCTTTTCTGTGATAAGATCTTTCATCAAATTCATAAAATTCATTCATTTGCCTCGCCTCCATCCTCTTTCTAATCTAATTATAAACCGGTTTTTTGAAAAAAATATGAACTATATGTAAACATTTTGGAAGTGGTTAAGAAGAGGATGCTTCTAGTGAAAAAATAAAGGCTGAGCCTTTACCTAAACTACTATTTACCCATATATTCTCATGGTGTTCTTCTATTATTTTTTTTACAATGGATAAGCCTAATCCAGTTCCCCTCTCTCTTCCACTCCTTGATTTCTCTACCTGATAAAATCTATCCCATATGTTTGCGATTTCATCTTTAGGGATACCGATGCCCTGGTCCTGAATCTTTACATAAACCTTGCCTCTATTCCTCCATGTCTTAATCAAAAT
>JGI24714J26587_10001216_pt1 | contig 18266 bp, 19 predicted proteins | sample BioPla4DNA2_FD_26587 | JGI IMG/M metagenome (IMG submission 26587)
AAAATGACAATGATATCGTTATAATTTCTCGTAAGTTTAGTTTTTCTCCTCTTACATTCGCAAAAATTGTCATGATAACAGGATAATAAGTAAGTTCTGAAGCATAAAAAATTAAAATTGCTTTTATCATCCCATCACCTCATTTCTGCCATCAGTTTTTTGACTTTGTCTCTTGAGACTTGGCAGTAAGAGCCGTTTTCGAAATAAGCTGTTCGGGTGCTTTTATCAAATTCAGTGACATTATTAACATTAATCACGAATGAGCGGTGACATTTCAACAAACGTTTATCTGATTTGGCTACCTCAGCAATTGTGCCATAAAACTCTGTTTGACCTGTTTTAGTGTGTAAAATCACGCGATGGACAGTTGACGATGTTTCAAAATACAAGATATCATCATAAGCCACACGGATTCTAGCTTTAGCTGTTTCAAACAGGTAAGAATTCTCACCAAAACTACCAGTTTGATATTTCAACGCCTCTTTCAAGCACAATTCAATGCGCCCTCCAAAGGCTTCATTATTCATATTTTTATCAATAAAATCAATCGCACCAACTAGTGATTGATAAGTTAGAAGCATAAACTCAGAGTGGGTTGTCACAAAGACGATAATGGCTGTCGGATCTTTTTCACGAATAGATCTAGCAACATCTAAGCCTTGCTTTTCATCCCCTTTGATTTCTAAATCAAGAAAGAAAACCTGGTGATTTCCCTGCCCATCTGCCTTTTTTATAATATCCTTAGATGCCGCAAAAGCCTCTAAACGCTGATATTCCCAATGATTTTTTTCCATAATCGTCTCAATCTGACGTTCGATTCGAAATTGTTGCGTGATATTATCCTCAAGGATAAAAATATCTAACATAAACCTCTCCCTACCTAAACTATTCTTTTGATTATCTTAAAGACTAACATTTTCTATTATAAAGGAAATTCTAGGAAAAAAACACCTATGTCGTAAACAGTTAATTTTTCGTCGTAAACGGCGTTTATAACTAAAAAAGCTGACAGAATAAACTATCAGCTTCACCTATCATAATAGTAATACCTAATAAATTACTTCAATTAAATTGTTATCAGTTGATATCCCTATTTTCATAATAAATCAACATCAAAACAAGTAAACAAACTATTGACAATGGAGTCGTAGTACCTTCTTTTTGAGTTAAAGAATAAAAAATCAAAAAACAAACATAAGTAGACGTTTTTCTACTCTTCTTGATACTAAAGCCATCAACAGCAATTATTGCCAAAATAACACAATATAAAATAACAAAAATAGAATAACACATAAAAACTAATTTACTTTATTAATATCATACAATATAAACATTGTGAAAAAAACGAGAACTCCTTTTACTAACAAACCATCCATCGATAATACTGCCTTCACTCCCAATGCTAAAAATAGTATATTTTTTAGAACAGTTCTCCAATTTGTCATGTTTTCTTTCCAATTTTACTTTTTATTTTGTCGTTACAACTGACAATTCTTAGTTTAGCATAAATTTTAATTGATAAACGTTAATGTCATAAACGGTTAAAATTCAGTCGCGAACGGTAAATAAGATAAAAAATCTGGCATTTTAAAACATAGGAATCACTACTAACAAACTTAGAAGAGTAGATATTTTTTCTTAACTCTTTTAAATTATTCTCCTGCCATAGCTGCTGGAATTTTTCCAGTAAAAAGATAATCATAAAGTTCTTGACCAGAAATTCCCCCACCAACCCAGGCACTCACGATTTGACCATTCTGTAAGCGAATAATAGTCGGCGTTCCAGGGATACCAACTGTTCTAAACAGAAAATTCGCTGCTGCCTCATCAAAATCCTGACTATCAGTATTGTAATATTCTAAACGATTATTCATAAGAGTGTTGAAGTCTTTTAACTCTTGTGAAAACTGGCGACAATAATAGCAAGTTGGTCTACCAAAATAAATCACGTGCTCTTTGCCATCTTCTGTAAACATAGAATAAACATCAGTCATTAGAACTTGGTTAAAGTCAGCAACATTTTCTTCATATTGAGGAATAGTGACTTCAGCTTCTTCTGCCTCATCTGACGTTTTTAAATTAGTCGCACTCGTTTGTGTCTCTTGAACATCACTTTCCTGCTCAGCTGAATTTTCCACAGTATTATCCACAACTTCTGTCACTTCAGTTGCAGGCACAAGCTCATCATCAGCAAAAACAGAAACGGTAGCCATTGATAAAACCGCTGCCGATAACAAAATTGTTGTTTTCAAAACACTCTTTTTCATAAAATCTCCCTTCAAAACAAAAGCTGATAGATAAAACTATCAGCTGTGACTATCATAATAGTAATACATTATAAAATTTTTAAATAAAACTATCGATAACAGTTATTTTTAGTTACAGCACTATCAACTTTTATCCCTATTTTCATAATAAATCAACATCAAAATAAGTAAACAAACTATCGACAATAGACTAGTAGTATCTTCATTTTGACTTAAAGTATAAAAAGTCAAAAAATGATATAAGAAGAATTTTTTTACTCTTCTTAATTAAAAAGCCATCAATAAAAATTACTGCCAAGACAATGCAGTATAAAATAATGAAAATAGAATAATACATAAGCACTAAATTGCTCCACATAAATCAATTTTTAAGAAAAATTTTTCTAATATTAATTGATATTAATAATAGGAAAGAGAGAAATCCAATAATGTTCAAGAGGAAAAATATAGGAGACAGCTCTTTAAAAAAATTTGATACCGAAACTATAAGAAATCCTGTAGATACAATAATTGAAATCATTTTCTTCTTGTACATACTAATTAACACCCCTTAAAACAATTTCGCTTTCTAAATTATAAAGAATTTTAGCAGAATGTTGCAGCTCCAGTCGCTGCACCTCCCCAAAAACCAGCAGCAGTCCCAGATACTGTCCCAAAAATAGGTAACGTAACGGTTCCTACAGCAGCACCAGCAACTCCACCTGTTAGTGCACCTCCAACTGTCCCAAGTCCACATTTTACCAAGCCCCCACCTTCAACAGTTGAAAGCTCTGCCTCTGTCATTACATCAAATTGTTCAAAAGTTTTTGTATTCATTTGAATACCTCCCAAAAATAATTTTGTCGTTGCAACTGACAGTTCTTAGTTTAGCATAAAATTTTGCTTATAAACGTAAATGTCGTAAACGGTTGTTTTTTCGTCGTAAACGGTAATTCTTCAAAAAAATTTTACCGTTCGCGACTGAATTTTAACCGTTTACGACTTGGGGTGTTACAAGCTAGCTTTTTGTGGCATAATATTTTTTGACTCTGTTTTAGAAGGAATGGTTTTATGAGGAGATACAAATACGTTAGTCAGATTGATATGCGAGATTGTGGGGTAGCTGCTTTGGCATCAGTCGCTAAACACTATGGCTCACATTTTTCGCTTGCTCACTTAAGGGAACTGGCTAAAACTAATAAAGAAGGAACAACTGCTCTTGGAATCGTCGAAGCAGCCAAAAAGATTGGTTTTGAAACACGCGCTGTAAAAGCTGATATGGCACTTTTTGAGATGGATGATATCCCGTATCCTTGCATTGTCCATGTGAATAAGCAAGGAAAACTGCAACATTATTATGTCATCTATAAGGCTAAAAAAGATTATCTAATCATCGGTGATCCTGACCCAAGTGTGGGAGTTACAAAAATGGCTAAAGCAGATTTTGCCAAAGAATGGACAAGGGTTACGATCTTTCTAGCTCCTGCAGCTAGCTATAAACCACATAAGGATAAGAAAAATGGCTTGATGAGTTTCTTACCGATTATTTTTAAGCAAAAAGCACTACTAACATATATTATCCTTGCCAGCCTACTTGTAACATTGATTAATATTGTCGGCTCTTATTATCTTCAAGGAATCTTGGACGACTATATTCCCAATCAACTGCAATCCACTCTTGGAATTGTCTCAATCGGCTTGGTCGTGACTTACATCATGCAACAGATTATGAGCTTTTCACAACAGTATTTGTTAGTTGTGCTCAGTCAACGTTTGACGATTGATGTCATTTTATCTTATATTCGTCATATTTTTGAATTGCCTATGTCCTTTTTTGCGACAAGGCGAACTGGGGAAGTGATTTCACGCTTTACCGACGCTAACTCTATCATCGATGCTCTTGCTTCAACAATCTTATCGCTTTTTCTCGATGTGAGTATCCTTTTCATCGTTGGTAGTGTTTTGATTTTGCAAAATGCTAAGCTCTTCTTGATAACCTTAATTGCTTTGCCTGTTTATGCCATCATTATCTTTGCTTTTATGAAGCCTTTTGAGCGAATGAATCATGACGTCATGCAAGCCAATTCTATGGTCAGCTCTGCCATTATTGAAGATATCAACGGGATTGAAACCATTAAATCACTAACTAGCGAGGAGACACGTTATCGTAATATCGATAGCGAATTCGTGGAATACTTGGATAAAAGTTTCACGCTTAATAAATACGAAGCAATGCAAGCCTCACTTAAGCAGGGGGCACAGCTGATTTTAAATGTGGCTATTCTCTGGTATGGTTCACGTCTCGTTATGACAGGGAAGATTTCTGTTGGGCAGTTGATTACCTACAACACCCTCTTATCTTACTTCACAAAACCAATGGAAAATATTATTAACTTGCAAACTAAGTTACAGTCTGCGAAAGTGGCTAACAAGCGACTTAACGAAGTTTATCTGGTATCTTCTGAATTTGATAACAAGCAAGTGATTGATAATCAAGAGTTTCTCAAAGGTGACCTTGTCTTTGATGATGTTTCTTACAAATACGGCTTTGGACGTGATACTCTTAGTCACATTAAACTTCATATCAAGGAAGGTGAAAAAGTTAGTCTCGTCGGCGTAAGTGGTTCTGGAAAAACGACTTTAGCTAAAATGATGGTGAACTTTTATAGTCCAAATCAAGGTCAAATCACCTTGGGAGGCTACGACTATAAAACTATTGATAAAAAAGTTCTTCGTCAACACATCAACTACCTCCCACAACAATCTTATGCCTTTTCTGGAAGTATCCTTGATAATCTCACTTTAGGTGCTTCTGATGCGATTACTCAAGAAGACATTATCAAGGCCTGTGAAATCGCTGAAATTCGTGCTGACATTGAAGCTATGCCAATGGCTTACCACACTGAGTTATCAGATGGGGCTGGTTTATCTGGCGGTCAAAAACAGCGATTAGCTATTGCCAGAGCTCTTCTGACTAAGTCACCTGTCTTAATCTTAGATGAAGCAACAAGCGGTCTTGATGTGCTGACCGAAAAACGTGTTATCCACAATTTGTTAGCTCTAAAAGACAAAACCATTATCTTTGTTGCTCACCGTTTAAGCATTGCCAAGCAAACTGACCGTGTCATCGTCCTTGATAAAGGGCAAATTATCGAACAAGGTCATCACGAGCAACTCATGCAAAATCCTGGCTTTTACGCTCAGCTATTTCAAGAATAAGGAGGAATCATGAACCCTAAATTATTTCAATCGGCTGAATTCTACCACAGACGTTACCATAATTTTGCGACACTCTTGGTTCTTCCAATGACGGCTTTCGTGCTTTTTTTACTGCTATTTTCTCTCATTGGAAAAAAAGAAATCACTGTCACTTCTGTTGGTAGCCTTCGTCCTACAAAAATTATCGATGTCGTGCAATCTACTAGCAATAACACCGTTCTTGTGAATCACTTGAGCGAAAACAAAACGGTCAAAAAAGGGGATTTGCTTATCCAGTACTCGGATAAATTAGAAGAAAGTCAAATCAAAGCTATTCAGACCCAAATCGAGCGAGATGAGCGTCAGCAAAATGCCCTAAACACACTAAAAGACAGCCTCAATCAGAATAAAAATCTTTTTTCAGGTGATGATGAATTTGGCTGTGCTGCAACTATCGATCGTTTTCTTAGCCAAAGTAAAACCATCACAGCCCAGGTTGCCCAAGCTAACGACTCTGTTGCCAAACAAGAAGCTGGTGTTAGCCGAGCAAATGCTGCAGTGAACAAACAAATCGGTGAACTTCAAACGCAAGCTAGCCAATATCAAGAAGTTAAAGATGCCATTCAAAGCAATCAAACAAGTGTTTCGGGTGGTAATCCTTACACAACAACTCTCAATAGCTATTTAAGTCAAAGTCAAGCTCTTACTGGTAATGATGTCAGTAGCAAAGAAAATCTTAAAAATCAGTTTTTAGCAGACCTTCAAGGGCAAATCGATAACATTAATTCCTCTATTTCAAGTTTACAGACTCAAGCAGCTTCAAACTTTTCAACAGGAAGTTATGATACTAGCACCAGCAGCCAAATTGAGAGTCTTCGTCAGCAAGAATTAACCCAAACTGAAACACAATTAGCTCAGGTAACACAAGAAAAAGAAAGCCTACAAGCTCAACTTGACCAAACAAGCCTTTCAAAATCTGATACTATCTTAAAAGCTAAGGAAGATGGAATTTTACATGTTTCTAGTGAATTTGAAGGGAAGACTCTTCTTCCACAAGGAAGTCAAATTGCAGAAATCTATCCTGATATTAGTAAAACTCAACAAATTGCTATTCGATATTACGTTGACTCCACTCATGTAAGCCAACTCAAAAAAGGACAGACTGTGCGTCTTACTCTTGAAAAGATTAGCAACCAGACCATTAATATCGAAGGAAAAATCAATAAAATCGCAAGCTCTGCTACCCAGACTAAAGACGGGAATTTCTTTGAAATCACTGCAAGAGCAGACGTCGATAAAAAAAATAGTACTCATTTAAAATATGGTTTACAAGGAAAGACCATCAGTGTTATCGGCAAAAAATCCTTCTTTAACTACTACAAAGACAAGCTCTTAAAAGATTTTCAATAAGAATAACCAGCCAAATTGGCTGGTTTTATTTTTTTCTTGGTTTGAACACTTTAACCCAAACTAAGACTAAATAAAGAAGATAAATTCCTGTATAGACAAGTTTTTCCGATAAATCGTTCGATTCTAGTATAAATTTTTTTATCCAAATCACTGAAATAGCACTTACTGCTACTAACCAGCTAAATTTATGCGAGTTTTTCATAAAATCCTCCCATTGTCCTTAATTTCTTTTTTAAGTGTAAAAAGAAAAGGGAAGTAAGCATCCTAACTTACTTTCCTCTAATATCATCTTGAAAACGATGAATTTTCAAAGATAGGTTTCTCCCATAATATCTCGCAAGTGCCTAAGATTCCCTTTTACATTGCAACAACATTTCTTAGTAACACTGCGACTAAAGTCCTTATGTCATTTAAATCTCCTGGAAATGACGTGTCATGTGACTGACATATTTAATTGTAGCAGAAATTTTGCGAAATAAACGTCTATGTCGTAAACGGTCGTTTTTTCGTCGTAAACGGTAATTTTTTCATGATTTTTACTACCTTTCAAAGAAAATAAAGGCAATCAGATGCCAGCTAAGATAAATATTCCACGCCATGTGAACAAGAATTGATGGATAGATTGACCGTGTTTTTCTAAAAAGAATCGCTAAAATGAAACCAAGAAAAGCATAGTTTTTAAATACCTCTAAACTCAAACCATAAGAAAATAGATGAGCTACTGAGAAGATCACAGCAGATAGTAAGCAATCTAGGTAAAATTTTGATTTCTCAAAAAAGCTCGTCATCAAAACACCACGATAAACTAACTCTTCTAGGATTGGTCCGATAATAAAGGGTTGTAATACTACCAAAAACGCCAATGGGGAATCACGGAAAAATAATAAATCATTTTTTATATCTCCACCAATAAATAAAAGATTACTGAAGTAAGCGTATATCACCCCAAAAGCAAGCAAAGTTACTAAATAATCTAAAGGTTTTAGTGGTCTTATTTGAAATATTTCTGGTCTTCTTCGTCTTAGGTATATCACCAGTACAATAATAAATAGGATGGTAAAAATATTAAGAAGAGGGTAATGATATTCCGTTAATGGTAAATCAAATCGCTCTAAAATAGTAAACATTACAAACTTTAATCCAAATAGATGATAATAGATAAAAAATATTGCCAACAGTTTTGGAGCAAGTAAGTTCTTTACTTTTTCTATCATAAATACTCCTTTTCTAAAAAAGAATGAAGTCAAATAAGATAGCTTAACTTCTTTTATCAATGCTCATTTTTCCACATTCCTCTAGACAACTATTGTGTCAAAGTAGTCGAAAGTCGATGAGAGGATCTATCCTCCACCAAGGGTAATCTGGTTTTAACACTCCCCCGCCTCCAGCAAAGACCTGATTTCCACCCTCAACACACGCAAGCTCTTCAGCTGTCATTGGGGCAAATTGTTCAATCGTTTTTTTGTTCATTTTAATGTCTCCTAAATTATTTTTGTCATCGTGATTGATAAGTTTTATTTTATCAGAATTTTCGCATAACAACCGACTATGTCGTAAACAGTTGTTTTTTCATCGTAAACGGTAAACTTTTCAATAATCCTTACCGTTTGCGACTGAATATTAACCGTTTATGACTTGAGCGTTCACAGCTATACATTTTATGGCATAATAAAAGCGATATTGGTAACTGAAATTTTTAGGAGATTAACAATGAGTTTGATTATATTTTATAAATTAGTGATGTCACAGCCTTGGCATGACTTTTCAACAGTAGTGGCAAGTTTAACTCATCATCTATTTTAAGCATAAAAAAAACAACTCTTTCGAGTTGTTTTTTTATTATAAACCGACTTCTTTCAAGGCGTCAGCTAATTTTGCAAAGTCTGCAATTGATAAAGCTTCACCACGAATTGATGGTTTAATATCTGCGATTTCAAGAGCTTTTTCAAGTTTAGCTTTTGTTTCTTCTGCTTTCCCGAAGTGACTTGTCAAGTTATTCCAAAGAGTTTTACGACGGTGAACAAAACTGATTTTAGCAATGCGGAAGAAGAAATCTTCGTCTTTAACTTGAACAAGTGGTTGTTCACGACGTGTCATTTTCAAGATGGCTGAATCAACGTTCGGCGCTGGCACAAAGACTGTACGTGGCACGATGAAAGCGACTTTTGCTGTCATGTAGTATTGCACCGCAATTGAAAGTGAACCGTAAGCTTTGGTATTTGGTTCTGCTGAGATACGGTCCGCTACTTCTTTTTGCATCATCACGACAAATTCTGCAAATGGAATTTTTGATTCAATCAAGTGCATCAAGATTGGTGTTGTGATGTAGTAAGGAAGGTTTGCTACGACCTTGATTGGAAGGTCTGGGTTAGCAAATTCTTTGATACGGCTTTGAAGGTCTGATTTCAAAATATCTTCATTGATGACTTTGACATTGTCAAAATCGCGAAGCGTATCAGCCAAAATCGGAATCAAACGGTCGTCAATTTCAAACGCCATAACTTCAGCAGCATTTTCAGCCAAAAATTCTGTCAAAGCACCGATACCAGGACCAATTTCGATAACGTTGACATTCTTATCAATCTCAGCAGTATCCACAATTTTTTGTAGAATGTTAGTATCTGTCAAAAAGTTCTGTCCAAATGATTTTTTAAAAGTAAATCCATGACGCTCAAGGACAGCACGCGTCACGCTGTAATCTGCAATTCTCATAGTATTTTCCTTATCCACAGGTTATCCCCAGAATAAAGATTTCTTTCCTTTCGTTTCTATCAATCTAGGTTCTTATTGTATCACATCTGGCTTAAACGTGAAACACTTCTGAGCTTTCGCATGGTAGCTGTGATGTGTAATTGTTTTTCTAAATAATTGGTATTCAGTCGCTTTTTCTTGGCTTCTCTTGGTAAATAGAGATAGAGGCATTCACTTCCTGCTCGCAAGATTTCATCACCAAAGTCAGTTTCTAACAGGTCAGCTAACTTATCCTGCGAAAACTGGTCATTTGTAAAAACAAGGTGAACACGTGAAGCGTCATAGCTTTCATCAAAGGGATTTTCAATAATTGCCGTTGTAAGCTGCGGTTGCTCTTTAAGAACAACAGATAAATCAGCTCCGATTTTTTCCTTAATCGTATCATGAATCAAGGTGCAAATAGCATTATCAGCTAAATCCGTCTCAAAAACAATATTGCCACTTTGAATATATGTCTTAACATTTTCAAGACCTGCTTCTGTCAAAATCTCAACAAGATAAGCCATTTTAGGAATCCGATTTTGACCAACTGGTGTAACACCTCGCAAGAGTGCGACTTTTTTCATCCTTCGTATTTCTCCATCGCTTCTTCGACTTCAGCTAGAGTGATACCAAAGAGTTCTAGGCGTTTGAGAAGTTGTTTGCCGTTGCTATAGCCGATGCGGAGTTCTTCGCCAAGGTATTCACGACGTTTACGGCTGTCGCCTCCCATTAAAAGTCCTAAACGCATCAAATCAGCTCTTGTGATGTCGAATTGATTGTCATCATCAAAGTTTCCTAAAACACCTTTGAGCGCTTTTTGCAAGTCTTCGAAGTTTGCGTGTTCTACTCCAAGCGAGCGACCTTTGCTTTTTGATTTTGGAACGGCTTCGCCACGATTTAGAAAAGCGTGTTTCACATTTGGAATAGCATTCATGATAATTTTACGAATGCGTTCGCCATTATAATCAGGGTCTGTAAAGACGATAACGCCACGAAGGTCATTTAGTTTTTCAATGCGTTCAAGGTCATCATCATTGATAGCAGAGCCTCGTGTTTCGTAAGTGTCCACGTCGTAAAAGCGGCGCAAATTTGCAGTATCGTCTTTTCCCTCAACGACTAGGACTTCTTGAATTTTAATTTTTTCAGTCACAGTTAAATAACCTCTTTGCATTGTCTGATGTTGCTTTTGCTACTTCCTCGCTTGTTAATCCACGAAGTTCAGCAATTTTATCCACTACATAGCGTGTGTAAGCTGTGCGATTTTCACGACCTCGTTTTGGAACTGGGGCAAGATAAGGCGCATCTGTCTCAACCAAAATCTTATCAAGTGGTAATTTTTGCGCAGCTTCTTGAACATCAAGAGCTTTTTTAAATGTGACAACACCTGAAAATGAAATCATCATGCCAAGCTCGACAAAGCGCTCTGCCATTTCCAAAGAACCAGAAAATGAGTGAATAATCCCACCACGTGGTCCAACACCGACCTCTTTGATAACTTTGTAAGTATCTTCCATAGCATCACGAGTGTGCACGATAAAAGGCAGATTGTGCTCTTTAGAAAGTTGAATTTGACGTTTGAAAACCTCAATTTGAACGTCTTCTGGGTCTTCCATCCAATAATAATCAAGACCAATCTCACCAAGACCAATCACTTTTGGGTGTGAGAGATTTGAAACAATCATGTCCTCAATTTCTTGATTATAAGAACCTGCTTCAGTTGGATGCCAACCGATTGTAGCGTAAATTTCAGGGTATTCTTCAGCTAACTCAATAGCTCGTTTAATAGTTGGTGCATCAAATCCGACAACATTGTGTCGAGTGACGCCCATTTCTTTAGCAAAAGCCAATTCTTCTGCTTCACGACCAGCAAAATCATCAGCGTTTAAATGCGTGTGTGTATCGAAAATTTCCATGGTTTTATTATAACACAGACCGCAAGAGAGACCAAAGTATGTGAGAGGAAAACATTATTTTTTACCCAATTGTTGAATATTCTGTGGATAAAGTAGGATTATTTTTCCACCTTGTGGATAACTTTTATATTAAAACTCGCACAAAATAACCCCTTAACTTGTGGTGAGCAAGCTAAGGGGTTCAGGGTAATAATATTGTCTATTTTTTCAGAGTAAAACACAATCTAAAAGGTTATTCAGTACATTTTAAAGGAGTCAAAATTGTTGAATTAATGTAAAAATTGAATAAGGATTCCTCCAAGAATGAGGACAATTGCACCGCCAAGTCGATTAGCCATTTGGGCAAAGGCAATCATTTCCATGCGGTCTGCTGCTGATAGCACAGCGATATTTCCTGTACCACCCATAGAGTTGTTAATCATACCAGCTCCAATAGCTGTTTCTACTGGATACATGCCAAGAACTTGACCTAAAATCCAGCTTGCAAGTCCCATTGAAACAACTGATGTCAAGCTGATAAGGACAAATTGCCAAGTCATAGCTTGCGCAAGAGACGTTAAATCAATCATGGCAAGACCAATACCAGCAAGAACGGCATGCGTAAGATTTGTCATGATAACTCGGTTAAACATCACAACTGTTTCTTCCAACTCTTTTGGCACAATATCAAGTGCTTTGAGGACAAACACAATGATAATCATAAAGGCATAGCTGTGCACTTTTGGCACAAAGGCATTGAGGATGACACCGACAAGGAAAAGGGCAAAAGCAATCATCATCCCAACACCAATTTTGGTAGGGTCAAGTGTTACAGTTGATTTTTTCAAATCATCTTTATCCACAGGGATAAGCACACCGTGTCCATTGAATTTTGTATTGGCAAAGCCACGCGCAAGCACAATAGCACCGATAATAGCAAAAATATTACCAAGTGTTGTTGCTGGCGCTAATTGTGACAAGATACCTGAAGCATCCGTGTGAAGTCCTGCTGCGTAGATTTTTGATAAAGGAACAATACCTGCTCCCATTCCACCTGCCATTTGTGCAAAGGAGATATACATGACAGAGTGACCAAAGCCCTGACCAAGAAGGGCACCTACAGCACCTGTTGCAAAGAATCCGACAACCATAGATAAAAGAGCAACAGGAATGAATTTAGCAGAAGCTTTCACCAAAAGTTTGCGGTTCATTCCCAAAATAGAGCCACAGATTAAAGCAGCAATGTAAAAATCTAAGAATCCCCAGTCACTCATAAAGCTTGATGTTGCTTCAACAACAGATTTTGGTACAAGACCTGTTGCAGCAAGCACTGCTGCTACGAGTAGGGTAAATACTGAGCCACCACCAAGGTAAGTATTCCAAAACGGCAATCTCTCACCAAGGAAATAAAAGAGGTGACCTAAAACAACTAACATAAAGGTAATTCCCACCATGTTCAGTGGCAATTTTCCCATAGCAATAACAACAGCTAAAATGATAACCAGAGCCGTATAAAGCGGTAGAGAAAGACCTGCAATTTTAATATCTTTTAATTTTTTCATACGAATGGTTATCCTCCTAAATTAATATTTTGGATACCATTTAAGGTCGCGAACAGCTTTAGCCATATCTTTTTCTTCAGCTTGAGCCAAACCTTGTTCTTGAGCTTTTTTAGCAACTGCTTCTGCAACTTTGATAGAAACTTCAGCAACGTATTGGAATGGTGGAAGAACAGGTGCACCTGGTTGACCTGGATCTACAAGACCGCTAAGTGAGTGAGCAGCCGCACCAATCATTTCATCTGTAAGAAGTGAAGCTTCAGATGCCAACATACCAAGACCAAGACCTGGGTAGATCAAAGCGTTGTTTGCTTGACCAATTTGGTAATCAACACCTTTGTAGCTTACTGTACCTGAAGGCACACCAGTCGCAACAAATGCTTTACCGTCTGACCATTCAATAACTTGCTCTGCTGTAGCTTCTAATTTCTTAGTTGGGTTAGAAATTGGGAAGATAACTGGGCGTTCAGTGTTTTCACACATTGCTTCAACCACTTCTTTAGTGAAGGCACCAGCATCAGTTGATGTACCAACCAAGATTGTTGGTTTAACTGTTTTAATAACGTTAAGAAGGCTAGTCATGTCACCGCAGTCAGCGAAGTCTTCACGTTTTTTAGCAAATGGTTTTTGAGCAGGTGTCAAATCTTCCATGTCATCGAAAAGAAGACCTTGTTTGTCAATCATGAAGAAGTGTTTGTAAGCTTCTTCTGGAGTCAAACCTTCTGAAACCATTTCAGCGTGAACGCGGTCAGCAATACCAGCACCAGCAGAACCACCACCGTAGCAAAGGTAAACTTGGTCAGTTAGTTTTTCACCAGTGATGTCCATAGCACCGAAGATACCACCAAGAACAACGATACCAGTACCTTGGATGTCATCGTTAAATGTTGGAATTTCTTTTTTGTATTTGTTAAGAATGTTAGCAGCATTTGAACGACCGAAATCTTCCCAGTGAAGGTACAATTTAGGGAACATGTTTTCTGCTGTTTGAACAAATTTGTCGATAAATTCGTAGTATTGGTCACCAGTGACACGTTCGTGGCGGTTACCAAGATACATTGGATTTTCCAAAAGTTCTTTACGGTTTGTACCAGCATCAATAACAAGTGGCATAACTGAAGCAGGGTCGATACCAGCTGCAGCTGTGTAGATCATCAATTTACCAACAGAGATATCCACACCTTGGACACCCCAGTCACCAATACCAAGGATACCTTCAGCATCTGTTACAACGATCAAACGGATATCGCGGTCACCAGCAGCATTGCGCAAAGTTTCTTCAATGTTTTCTGGGTGGTTAATATCAAGGTATGCAGCGTATTGTGGGTCAACGTACAATTCACTGTATTCTTCGATTGTTTCAGCGATAACTGGATCGTACACAATTGGGTTAAATTCAACGATGTGTTGGTTGAATAGGTAGTAGAAAAGTGTACGGTTAGTGTTGAAGATTTCCATCAAGAAATGACGTTTTTCAAGATTTGATGGTTTACGCAAGAAGTGTTGGTAAGCTTGTTCAGCTTGTTCTTCAATTGTTTGAACGTAAGGTGGCAAAATACCAAGCAAACCAAGTTCTTTACGTTCTTCCATAGTAAATGCAGTCCCTTTATTTAAAAACGGGTTATTTAAAATTTCATGTCCTCGCATGACTTTTCCTCCTAATAGGCTATTTAAATATGTAGAAAGATCTTATGCGGGTCATTATAAACTGCCAAACTTCTTATAGTCAAACGCGTTAGTTTTAATAAAAAATATTTATAAGTAGATTGAAAAAGATTATGGTAAAATAAGGCAAGGAGGTAAGCATGAATTTACGTGATTTAGAATATTTTTACCAGCTTGGAAAATTAAAATCTTATACTGGTGCTGCACAGTATTTCAAAGTCAGTCAACCAACAATTTCTTACGCTATCAAGCGCTTGGAAAAAGAATTAGGTTGTGATTTAATCATCAAAGACCCATCACACCGCACGGCTGAATTAACCTTGCAAGGAGATATTTTTCAAAGTCACGTTGAAGATGTCTTACTGCAAATCAAAACGGCTGTTAATGAAGTTCACCAGTCACTCAATCCTATGATGACCGTCGGTTTTCCACCGATTATCTGCAATTACATTTTGACAGAATTATTACAGCAAAATGAAGACTTAGCACCATTTTCACAAGTTAAAGCCATTCGTGGTGGTTCAAATAGTCTTATGATGAAACTACTTGATGGGCAAATCGACTTTAGTTTGTTGGGCTCACTTGCCCCAATCAAAAACGATTTACTGGTTATCAAACAACTTTTCAAAAAAGAATTCTACGTGGTGCTTTCTAAGAATCACCCACTAGCAGACCGAAAAGAGCTCGCATTTCAGGATATTCTCTCTGAAAACTTTATTCTACTCGATGAGCACAATATGCATCTGACAGCATTCAATCAGCTCAACCACCGCTACCATGACCAAGCAAACATCCTTTTTAAAATCGATGATGTCTCTGTCATCAAGCAAATGGTCGCAGAAAATATGGGAATTTCACTGCTATCTGACATCGCTCTTAGCAGCGACTCTGACCAACTGGTCAAGATTCCTCTTGCCAAAGAAGATAGCATTTCATTTTATGTCAGCTACGCTCACTCAAAATACGCTGGCTTATCAGAAGAAATCAAGCAACTTATTACCTTAATTGAAAAAGTTTCATAAAAATAAACCTCAACCCAAAAGGGTTGAGGTTTTCGTTTCATTTTTAATAAAATGAACTAGGATTTTTAGTGTATTTAGCCCATTTTTTGCTTAGAAATCGGTTGTTAATCTGATAAGTTGGTCTTGTATTTCCTTTATCCAAGAAAGGTTTCACAGCTTTATCCATTGCAACCCAACCATTCCAACCCATGTGGATAGTGTCTTGCATGAAGTAAGCTTTGTCACCGTCTTTTGAAAAATCAGCAATATGGTTAAATCCTTGACTTTTCAGCTGGTATTTAATCTTTTCAACTGATTTTTGATACATATCTTGATTAAGACCTGTGTAGTCAGACCACTTGCTATTAACTGGTGGAATAATAAAAAGTACATCCGTATTATTTTGGGCAAATTGATTTAAAACGAGCTGTAAGTCGTTGTATTCTGGTGATTTTAGATAGTTAAATCTCGTCTGAGAATTTTTTAAACGCTTAGATTGTGGCTTGATACGCAAATCGTAAAATGAGTTATCAATGCCAAAACTGTTGCCACTACTTGCTTTTTTTCCATCTGCAGTTGCAATTTTTTCAAGTTGTGGATAAGTCAAATTTTCTGGTAACAATTTAGCTTGTGGTTTGACGGTTCCATCATAGTTATCCACAATTGATAACTGGCTGAACAGGACATCTTCTTTTTGGAAAAGCATGTCTTTGTAGCTGAGTTTTTTCAACTCTGCTTTGGTTAATGATTTACCTGCTGCAACTTTTTCCATCAAATCTTGATAAGATGACTCAGGATAAAGTTTCAAAAATCGTTTAGCAGCGTAGCGGTCACAAGCTGAACCTGTTTGATGTTGTAAAAAATCAATCGCTTGTCCGCTGCTGAAAAATTCCTGAAAAGCTGCTGCATTTGCACCTTTAGCCGTAAACCATTGCGGTGAAATAAAATATACGACTTGCTTATTTTTCAACTCTTTATTAATCTGTTGAATGCCAAAATAGTGCGTTAAAGAAGCCGAACCTCTTTGTCCAAGCAAATACGGCGTGTAATTTCTATGGTAGGCTTCAGCGAGCACTGACGGGTGCATTTTATCAAGACGCAACCATTCACTAGAGCCGAAAAAAGGAACAAAACGATGTTTTGAATCACTCAAAGCACGTACTTTCTTGTACTTACTCTTAAAACCAGTTTTAGTTAAAGAAACAGCATCTTTTTTCTCCGCTTTTAAAGAATGTGAATGTGTTGACGATGGTACGCAAGCTAACAGCATGACAACCATCAACACCGCGCAGATAACTGGTCCTAGGATTTGCCATAGGCGTTTAAGCATTACGAAGCTCCTCTACTCCAGCAATAATTTTATTAGCTGTATTCCAATCGTCGCGACCAAATTCTGAAACTGGAATATTGATGTCAAAATGACTTTCCAGCTCAACGATTAGCTCAACAGTTCCCATACTATCAAGAACACCTGCATCAAACAAATCTTCATCCATCATGTCAGACACATCTTCCATAAAAAGATCATCAATAATTGCTAGCACTTCTGATTTAATATCCATTTTTTAACTCCTTTTTAGTAATAAAATATCTTATTTCACAGGTGGTTTTGGAAACCATAATTGATCCAAGAAACCTGAAAATAGTAAGAATGACAACATCACAACATTAAATGTGATGAAAATTCCCAAGCCTTGTGTCCACTTATTATCTGGAAGAGGAGACAATCCTTGTTTTTTACGGTCACGATTGATTTTTTTCTTCTTACGGACCCAAGCATCATTAATCACAAGACCAACTCCGTGGAACAAGCCATAAGCAATGTAATACCAAGTCAAACCGTGCCAGAATCCCATGATTAGCATGTTGATAATATAAGCAACACTTGAGGTTACGTTACGATTTTTAAAGACTTTGTGTTTAACGAGCACTTTTACTAAGCGCATAAAGACAAAATCACGGAACCAGAAAGAAAGGCTCATGTGCCAACGATTCCAAAATTCTTTCAAATCACGAGATTTAAAGGGTTGATTAAAGTTGACTGGGCTTTTAATTCCCATAAGATTTGAAATGGCAAGAGCAAACATGCTATAGCCCGCAAAATCAAAGAACAAATCAAGTCCATAAGTATACATAACACCAAGCGTCGCAATATTGAAGATACCCCCCATTTGCAAAGCCATTTCTTTCAACGGTATCAACAACAAAGTGCCAAAGATATATGCCAAAATAAACTTGTAAAGAAAACCTAGCATCAAATAATGCACGCTTTCTTCAAGCATATCTAAGAGCTCATCTCTTTCAGGAATGTTCTCATAANCCTCATTAAAACGATTAAAACGGTCAATCGGACCACTTGAAAAGGTCGGCATAAAGAGCATAAATCGCAAGAATTGCCATAGGCTAAATTCTTTCAGGACACCGTCACGTACTTCCATGATCGTCCCAACCGCACGGAATGTTAAATAGGAAATTCCTAAAAATCCGAAAAGTGATTGATGATTATCAATAGTCATTAAAGGTGTGACTTTTGTCCAAGCTAAAGGCAAAATAGCCAAAAAG
>JGI24714J26587_10001225_pt1 | contig 18240 bp, 20 predicted proteins | sample BioPla4DNA2_FD_26587 | JGI IMG/M metagenome (IMG submission 26587)
GAAGATTCTAGAATTATTATCATATATGATGACATAGATTTAGATATAGGGGTGCTTCGCATACGCCCCTCCGGCAGTGCCGGAACCCATAATGGTATGAGATCCATTATAGGCCAGCTAAAAAGTCAGGATTTTCCTAGGGTACGTTTGGGTATAGGAAGACCACCTCAAGGTTGGGATTTAAAGGATTATGTGCTCTCCACCTTTAGAGATGATGAGATGTCAAAGCTAAAGGATGCCTGCCAGAGGGCAGTAGAAGGTGTGGAGTTAATTGTAACCAAAGGGGTCAACTATGCCATGAGCCGTTGTAATGGATGATTGAAGTAAGAGGTGATTATTTGACTGTAAAGTGGCTGGATCCCATGATGAGATGGGATGAGTTTACAAGACTTAGGAAGGCGGTCCGAGAAGCTAAGGGCCCTACTTTGGTTTTTGGCCTTTCAGAATCTCAAAAAAGCCATGCAGTATCCAGCCTGTTATATCCCGTGGACAGGCAATGCCTGTATGTAACTTATAGTGATATCCAAGCCAAAAAGGTTTATGAGGACATTGAATTTTATCTTGGGGATAGGGCCATGCACCTGCCTCCCCGGGATATAGTATTTTATGATGTAGCTGCTCATAGCACTCAGTTATCAGGACAGCGCCTTAAGGTGTTGGAAGCCCTGGTTTTGGGTAAGCAGCAGGTAGTGGTGACTTCCATAGAGGCCCTTTTGTGTATCCAGACACCACCCTCCATCTTCAAGGAAGGACTCATAAGCATAGAAGTGGGTCAGGAATTATCTATGGAAGGCTTGGCCCACGATCTAGTAGGCATAGGCTATGAAAGGGTGTCTAATGTTGAAGGGCGGGGCCAGTTTAGCATAAGGGGAGGAATTTTGGATATATATCCTATGACCCAAGATAGTCCCTGCAGGATAGAATTTTTTGGCGATGAAGTAGATTCCATACGCCATTTTGATGTGCTATCACAGCGCTCTACTGATAAGCTTAACAGCTTATCCATATCTCCTGCCAGGGAACTGGTTTTATCTAGGGATATCTTAAACCAAGGCATAGCTAGAATAAAGAAAGATCTAACTAAAACTATAGATAAGAGCAAGAATCCTAAAGATGAAAAATTAAAAGAGAAGATAGGAGCTTTGATAGAAGGTATAGAGGAAGGAGTTTTCTATAAGAATCTAGAAAACTATTTTCCTTTTTTCTATCCTGATAGGAACACAATTTTAGACTATATTGATTCATCAGCAGTAATTGTTTTAGACGAACCCTCTCGAATTAAGGAAGGCTTCGAAAGCTGGGAACATGGCTTTACGGAACAATTTAAAACCTTGCTGGAAGATAGGGAAGTGCTGCCTGAGCAGANCAAGCTTTTTATTGGCTATGATGAGCTTCTATCTGGGATAGAGAAATATAACCAGCTGGCCTTACAGGCTTTACCTANAACAGTGCCAGGCTATTCCCCAAAGTCCATATATAATTTTTCCTCTAGAGGCATACCTTCCTATCATGGAAAGATAGATGTATTGGTGGAGGATTTAAAGTATTGGCGTGACCACAACTATTCCGTAATCCTCTTTGCAGGAAACACTTCTAGGGCGAAAAATTTGGTATCCAACCTATATGATAAAAGCATAGATGCTATTTTTAGCCCCACTATAGAGGGTACTATCTTAGAGAGGCAGATTGTGGTACTTGCAGAAAGTATTAGTGCAGGCTTTGAATACCCAGAAGGCAGGTTTGCCCTAGTTAGTGATAAGGAAATCTATGGGGTGGGCAAGGACAAAAAGGCCAGAAAAGCTCCATCAAAAAAGAGCAAGCTAGATCCCTTTACCGATCTTAAGGTAGGGGATTATGTAGTTCATGAAACCCATGGTATAGGTAAATACCTGGGAATAGAAACCCTGGTAGTAAATGATCAGAAGCGGGATTATTTAAATATAAAGTATAGCGGAACTGACAGGCTATATATCCCTACAGATCAGGTTGATGTAATTCAGCCCTATATCGGCGTAGACGATAAACCTCCTAAGCTATCCAAACTAGGGGGTACCGAATGGCAAAGAACAAAGAATAAGGTCCGACAATCAGTTCAAAAGCTGGCTATAGACCTAGTAGAGCTATATGCCAAGCGGGAAGCTGCCCAAGGTTTTCAGTTTTCTCCCGATACTCCATGGCAAAGACAGTTTGAGGATATGTTTCCCTATGAAGAAACCCCTGATCAAGAAAGGGCCATCAAAGACATCAAGAGGGATATGGAGAGCAGCAAGGTTATGGATAGGCTGCTGTGCGGTGATGTAGGCTATGGGAAAACGGAAGTTGCTATCCGAGCCGCCTTTAAGGCGGTAATGGACGGCAAGCAAGTAGCCCTACTTGCCCCCACAACCTTACTAGCCCATCAGCACTTCAATACCTTTACAAGCAGGTTTGAAGATTTTCCAGTTAAGATCCAAGTTCTCAGCCGTTTTAAAACCCCGGCCCAGCAAAGGGATATATTAAAGAGCTTGAAACAGGGCAATATCGACATAATTATAGGTACTCACCGCCTGCTAAGCAAGGATGTAGCCTTTAAGGATTTAGGGCTTTTAATAGTGGACGAGGAGCAGCGTTTTGGAGTAGGCCATAAGGAAACCATAAAAAACATAAAAAAGAATGTGGATGTGCTCACCCTTACCGCTACCCCAATACCCAGAACTCTTCATATGTCTCTAATAGGAATTCGTGATATAAGCATTATAGAAACTCCACCCGAAGATAGGCTGCCAGTACAGACCTATGTAGTGGAGTATAACGATGCCCTAATAAGAGATGCCATTATGAGGGAAGTTCATCGAGGTGGACAGGTATACTTTGTATACAATAAGGTCAGAAGTATGGAACGAATGGCGGAAAGACTTCGAAAGCTGGTGCCAGAGGTTAAGATTAGAATGGCCCATGGCCAAATGAGCGAGTCAGTGCTGGAAAAAGTCATGTTGGACTTTTATGATAAAAAATTTGATGTACTTTTATGCTCAACCATAATTGAAAGTGGACTGGATATTCCCAATGCCAATACTGTAATTATCTATGATGCAGACCACTTTGGATTATCCCAGCTATATCAAATACGAGGCAGGGTAGGAAGATCCAATCGCTTAGCCTACGCTTATCTCACCTATAGAAAGGATAAAATATTATCTGAAGTAGCTGAAAAGAGATTGCGGGCTATTAAGGAATTTACCGAGTTTGGGGCAGGTTTTAAAATTGCCATGCGGGATTTGGAAATAAGAGGAGCTGGAAACATACTAGGTCCTCAGCAACACGGCCATATGGCTGCTGTAGGATACGAGCTTTACTGCAAACTGTTGGAAGAAGCCATTAGAAACCTAAAAGGAGAGCAGCCTAAAAAAACTGTGGATGTAACCATTGATATAAAGGTCAACGCCTATATTGATAATGAATATATTCCTTCGGAAGGCCAAAAGATTGAGATATATAAAAAGATTGCAGCTATAGAAAGCCTGCAAGACAAATATGATGTTGAGGAAGAACTAGAGGACCGGTTTGGGGATATGCCTTCTCCTGTCATTAATCTTGTCAATATAGCCTATATAAAGGCCTTGGCCAGTAAATTTAGCATTGTAGAAATAACCCATAAGGATAGAGAAGTTATCCTAAAGCTATCAGATCCTAAGGCCATAGACTCTAGATTATTGATGAGAATCCTAAACGAAAACCGAAATAGGCTAAGCTATGATGGAAGAAGAATCCCCATGCTGAAAATATCACTGCCCAATACCAATCCAACTACCGCTCTGACGGAAACAAAGAATATTTTAGAACAGCTTCACAAATTACATCAAGAACAAAGCGGGTAATGGCTATTGAACAATAGCTNTTATCCGTGGACAAGCTAATNTGCTACATAAAAGAAGTAATGAAGGGAAGAGGAAAATGAAACAGGTAAAAATCATAAGCTTACTACTTGCCATAGCCTTGCTACTAGGAGTAGTAGCCGGATGCGGTATAGTACAGGTAAATCCTGAAAAGGATAGGGCACAAGTAGTAGCTGAGGTAAATGGAGAAAAGATTTTAAAGGGAGAAGTATTAGATCGTCTAGACAGAGACAAAGCTTTATATAATCTAACAGACGAAGATATAAATAATAAAAATAACAAGGAGATGGTCCTAGAAATCAAAAAAGGCATTCTGGATCAGATTGCAACTGAAATGCTTCTCCTTCAAAAAGCCAAAGATGCTGGTTTTGAGGTGACAGACCAGCTAAGAGAAGAGGCCAAAAAAGAGCTACAGGATATTAAAAAAGATATAGAGCAGCAGCTAAGAGAAGCTGATGAGGAAGATGGCGAGGACGAGGAACAGCCTGAGGAAAAGAACTATGAGCAAGAGGCCCATGAGTATGTAAATGAACAAATAGCAGCCATGGGCATGACTGAAGATGAATACATAGAATTTTTAGCAGAGCAAAAATGTATAGAAAAGCTTTACCAAAAGACAGTAGAGGATGTACAGGTATCACAGGAAGAAGTAGATGAATATTATAATGAGGAACTTTCTGTCCAGAAAGAAAATATAGCCTTTGCGGAAACTAGGCCTGTAGTCCTTTATGAACCACCCAAGGTAAGAGTTAAGCATATAGCTATTGAAATACCTAGTGAAAAAACCTCCGAATACCAAGAGCTTATGAATGATGAAAAGGAAGATGAAGCAAAAGAGCTGCTAGATAAAGAGTTAGAAGCTATAAAGGACGAGGCTAATGAAATACTAGAAAAGGTAAAGGCAGGAGAGGACTTTGTAAAGTTGGTCCAGGAGCTTAACCCTGAGTTAGCTGTAGTCATGGAGGAAGGCATAACCACTCATAAAGAAAACTTCTATCTGCCTGAAGAATATTTGGAGGCTGCTTTCAAACTAAAAGAAGGAGAAGTATCGGAATTGGTAGCAACTCCTTATGGCTACTATATTATTCAGCTTGAAGAGAAGTATCCTGAAAAGACCTATACCCTAGAGGAAAAGAAAGATGATATTGAGGAAGAGCTTAAAAATCAAAAGCAGCTAGAAAAATGGCAGGAAATAGTCAATGAATGGAAAGAAAAATCAATAAAGAAATATGAAAAACGTCTGTAGCTTATAACCGGACATCCCTCCTTAAACTTGTTTGCCATTAATTACATGAAAAAATCTATTAAAAGGAAACTTTTCAAAAGTATTGCATAAAACAGGTTCATTAGTAAAATAATATGATTGCAAGGATGGTTTTATAAGTCAATGTATTTTAAGGAGGGATGTCTGTGAAAGCAACTGGAATTGTTAGGCGGATAGATGATTTGGGAAGAGTAGTTATACCCAAGGAAATCCGTCGCACCTTACGGATACGTGAAGGTGACCCATTGGAAATCTTTACGGATCGGGATGGCGAAGTTATATTAAAGAAATATTCTCCTATAGGTGAACTGAGTGATTTTGCTCAAGAATACACCGAGTCTTTGCATAATACTCTTGGACATATTGCATGTATAACTGATAAGGATTTCATCATTGCAGTATCCGGAGCTTCCAAAAGAGAATATTATGAAAAGTCCATAAGTGCTGATATTGAAGGGATAATGGAAAGCAGAAAGCCAGTGTTGGCAAACCGAAGTCAAAATGATAAATTATACAGCATCGTTTCCAACGGAGATGACGCAGGTAAGTATTCATCACAGGTAATAGTTCCCATTGTTTCTCAAGGTGATCCCATTGGTACAATAATTTTACTATCCAAGGAAGCAGATAAAGATATGGGAGAAGCAGAAATCAAGGTTGCCGAAACAGCAGCTGGCTTTTTAGCTAGGCAAATGGAACAATAGCACAATTTTAGAAATAAAAAGGGCATTGAAAAATCAATGCCCTTTTAAAATTTAAATCTTGATATATTTTGCTTTATAGCTTCCCAATCATTATTAGCAATTAACTCCTTGGGAAATAGGTTGGAACCTACTCCTACACCTATAAAGCCAGAGCTTAAAAAACTTTTGCAGTTATCTGCATTGACTCCACCCACCGCTATGTATTCAGTAGTTGGGAAAGGTCCCTTCAAACTTTTAATGTAGTTAAGAGGAAAGACATTGGCGGGGAAGAGTTTAAGCAAGTTATATCCATAGCTTAAGCACAGGCTAACATCCGAAGGGGATAACACCCCAGGGATAAACTTTATAGAGTTTTTTGCGCAGTAATCCAGCACCTCTCTATCAGAAGAGGGTGCAAACAAAAAGTCCGAGCCCACGTCCATGGCTTTCTTAGCAGATTCAGCATTTAATACCGTTCCAGCGCCAATGGTCATTTTGGAGCCAAAACATTTTTTCAGCTTTTCAATTTGATAAAAGGATTCTTCAGAAATTAAGGAAACTTCCAGGACCTTGATGCCTTGTAAATAGATTGTTTCCACCAGATCCACAATTTTATCTGAAGGGATGTTTCTTAGTATAGCAATTATCTTTTCATTTCTAATAGTGTCAAGCATATGCATTCACCTATCTACGTATTTCTGTTGTATTTTGCAGAATATGCAAAACTTCCTTTTTAGATGGAAGTCCTTCAAAATCTCCATAGGATTGAGTGGCTAAGGCTCCACATATGGCACCTATCTGCCCGCATACTTTTATGTCTAAGCCGTCAAGTATACCTGACAAAAATCCCGCATTAAATGCATCGCCGGCACCAACTGGATCTACAGGGTTGCATTTATAGGGTTCAATCTTAAGATACTTTTCCCTATTTCCTACCCATGCTCCGTTTGCGCCGTCTTTAACTGCCAGGTACTGAATGTTTTCACAATCCTTAACCAATGAAAATATGGCCTCAATGTCTCCTAAATTAAAAAGAATTTCAGCCTCGCTTAAACCTAAAAGCACTATGTTAGATTGAAGTAGTACAGATTTTATTATATCCAAGGCTTCTTGGCTGTTAAAGAGCTTTAGCCGAATGTTTGGATCAAAACTAATTAGGATATTATTTTCCTTAGCTATATCAATGATTCTCTTTACTGACTCATAGCAGCTATGGCTAAGTAGTGGAGTTATACCAGTGATATGTACAATTTTGGCTTGNNTCACATATTCCTCATCAATATCACCAGGGGATAAAGAAGAAGCTGCAGAGTTATGTCTATAGTAATAGATATTAGTTTCGTTAAATCCAATGAATTCTTTTATCATGATGCCAGTTGGACGATTAGAATCTATGGATATATTGGATAAATCAATTCCCTCTCCCCGCAGGGTTTGGATTATAAATTGACCTAACTCGTCATCGCCTAGCTTGCTTATCCAACCTGTGGAATAGCCCAACTTCTGCATTCCTATAGCCAAGTTGCTCTCAGCACCGGCAATCTTTAAATTAAAATCGCGAACATATCTTAATTTTCCTCTGGAAGCAGGTGTAAACACTGCCATGGTTTCACCAATAGTAATTAAATCTAGCAAATTCTTTCATCCTTCCTTACTTTGTCAATAATATTTCATAGAGCTAGTAGGATGTTGTTCTAATAATTTTTCTATTTTAAGCTTTTCATTTTTNAGTAAGTGTTTTATTAATTCACCTTTTTCATCAGTATATCTAAATGTAGGTATGGCTACGCTTAAAGCTGAAACGATTTTCCCGTTCTTTCGAATAGGTACTGCAATACACCGTATATACTCATTTGACTCCTCTACCTCATAAGCAAAGCCCTCAACTCTTGCAAACTTCAGCTGTTCATGGAGCTCCTCCACAGTAGATGCTGTATTTTTTGTTAGTTTTTTTAGACCATTTGGATATAGTTTTCTTAACTGTTCCAGATCATGATCCATTAACAAAGCTTTGCCTAATCCTGTACCATATGCCGGCATTCTTTTTCCTATATTAGAAAACATGCGAATGGGTTCAGGTGAATCGATCTTTTGCAGATATAGAACATCTCCTTCTATTAATATTGCATAATGACAAGTCTCTGAGCAAACGTTAACGATGTTGGTCATACTGTTTTTGATTTCTTCCATAATATCAAAGTTATTCAGATAGGCGTTACCGATTTCAAAAGCCTTATACCCAATACTATATGTGAAGTTGATTTGATCATAATTTAAAAAGTTATAATTGCTTAAGGTTTTTAGTATTGGATATATGCTGCTTTTAGGAGCATTCATTTTCTCAGCTAAATCAGTTAGTGATAAGCCATTGCTGCTATTAGCAACTAGAGTCAATATCTCAATTACTCTAGAAGTTGTTCTATGATTTTCTTTGTTCATTATATAATTATCCCACCCTTTAAAAACTTATATAAGAAAAAGAATACTTATATACGAATTAAAACAATATTACCACTAATAAGGTTGTTTGTCAATTAAATAACTGAAAAACGAATTAAACTTTGGCATTTACAATTTAATATTTATATGGTATTATATCCGTGTGAGTTCTTATAAAAGATGCATGTTCGCATATAAGAACAAAACTATAAAACATAGGAGGGTATATATGAAAACAAGAAAAATACTTGTCAAGCTCAGTGCTTTAGTGTTGTTACTTGTATTTCTACTATCTATAGGTATAGGATGCAGTAACAATCAAACATCCAATGATCCTAAACCATCAAATGACAATCAAAAATAGTTTATGCTCTTTTTCTATTGTCCATGATGATTCCCTTTGCAGCCCAGATGATTCCCTTGTTTAAGATGATGAATGCTTTTAATCTTATTGATAATCATTTAGCTATTATATTACCTAATATTTCTATGCCCTTTTTAATCTTTTTCTTTAGGCAGAATTTTAAGGCATTCCCTAACGAGCTTATTGAAGCCGCTAGAATAGATGGTTTAAATGAGTTCCAGATATTTTTCAAAATAGTGTTGCCATCTATGAAGTCCACGGTGGCTGCAGGTGCTATTTATTCTTTTATGAAACAGTGGAATAACTATCTATGGCCTTTGATAATATTGCAGACCAATCAGCAAAAGACCCTTACTCTCTTTATTTCATCCTTATCTTCCGCGTATTTTGTTGATTATGGTCCATTGATGCTTTCTATTGTTCTGTCAACCTTGCCGGTAATAGTAATTTTCATTACGATGCAGAAGCAATTTGTGGAAGGTATAGTGGGAACTTCTAAATAAAACTATAGATGTAAAGGAGCATGCGATATGATATTTGATAAGAAATACTGGGAGAGTCCCGATACACTTCATATTGGCAGAGAAGAAAATCGGGCTTACTTTATTCCTTATGCCACTGTTGATAGCGCCTTTGATAATATCAGAGAGCTATCTGAAAAGTTCATTGGCCTAGATGGGGTTTGGGATTTTAAATATTATAGCAGTGTTTATGAAATATTCGGAAAGGATTTAAGGGACGTTGTAGAATTTGAGGACACCATTAGGGTACCTGGTGCATGGCAGCTTACTGAGAAAGCCTTTGATGGTTTCTATGATAAGCCACAATATACCAATCATGTATATCCCTTAAGGTAAAATACTTTGGTTTTGGGCCTTATGAATGCTATGTAGATAAGCACAACCTATCTAAACTGGGGGTCTATAGCTCCACTGTGGACAAAATGTACGAAAGATATATTTATCCTCAGGAAAATGGCAGCCATTTAAACACTAAGTGGATGTGCATATACAATGAACGAGGGTACGGAGTGCTGGCAAAAGGAGAGTATTCCTTCAATGTATCGCCTTATAAGGCCACTGATTTAGAAAAGGCTAAGTATCAGAAGGAATTGAGAAGGCCTACAGAGAACTGGGTATATATAGACTATATGATGAGTGGAGTTGGCTCCAACAGCTGTGGTCCCGAGCTTATGGAGAAATATAGACTCAATCATAAAGAGATTAAGTTTAGGGTGAACTTAAGCCCAATCAATATAAATGCTACTAAATACAGGGCTTAAATATATTTTGAGGGGGAGATACAGACATGAAGATAGAGAAACTGGAACTATTTACAGTCCCGCCAAGATGGGTTTTCTTAAAGGTAACTACAGAATCAGGTATTGTTGGATGGGGAGAGCCCATCGTGGAGGGACGGGCTAGCACTGTAAAAGCTGCTGTTCTTGAACTGGAAGACTATATTTTAGGAAGAAGCGCCAATGATATAGAGGACATTTGGCAGGTACTCTATAGGGGTGGATTCTATAGAGGAGGCCCTATACTAACCAGTGCTATATCTGGTATAGAGCAGGCCCTGTGGGATATAAAAGGAAAGTACCACAATATGCCTATCTACGATATGCTGGGAGGCCCAGTCAGGCACAAGATGAGGGTGTATGGTTGGATAGGGGGAGATAAGCCCAGCGATGTCCTAGAACAAGCTAGAGAAAGATACAACCAAGGCTATACTGCCATCAAGATGAATGCCACAGCAGAACTAGGGTGGATTGACAGTTATGAAAAGGTTGACTCTGTCCTAGAGCGAGTGTATGCAATAAAGAGTGAGTTTGGTAACAAGCTTGATGTTGCTATAGACTTCCATGGACGGGTACATAAGCCCATGGCCAAGATACTATTAAAAGAGCTGGATAAATATAATATTATGTTTATCGAAGAACCTGTACTTGTGGAAAATGAAGAGGTATTCCAAGAACTAAAATACTATACATCCATCCCTATAGCTACTGGGGAAAGAAATTATACTAGATGGGGCTTTAAAAACCTTATAACCAAGGGATATGTAGACATAATCCAGCCTGATTTAAGTCATGCAGGGGGAATACTAGAGACCAAAAAAATTGCGGCTATGGCAGAGGCTTTTGATATTGCTGTAGCTCCCCACTGTCCTCTAGGACCTATTGCCTTGGCTGCTTGCCTACAGCTAGATTTCTGCACCCCCAACGCCTTTATACAGGAGCAAAGCCTAGGCATACATTACAACCAAGGCAACGATGTACTGGATTACTTGGTGGATAAAGGCAACTTTGAATATGAGAATGGCCATGTAAAGATACTAAAGAAACCTGGTCTTGGAATAGAGATAAACGAGGAATATGTCCGTGAAATGGATAAGGTAGGCCACGACTGGAAGAATCCTATATGGAGGCTAGAGGACGGCTCCCTATCCGAATGGTAAACAATTAATCTAAATCTCAAAATGATATAATGTGTTAGTATAACGACTATAGCATTAGAATTAACTTAGGGCGATAGGTAATTATAGAATTATCTATCGCCCATTTTTTTTGGAGATAATTAAAAATAATCCTATAGCGCTTTTCATAAATCTAAATAGTGATATAATATCAATATGCTTGTTTAAATGAATGGAGGTTTTCCATGAGTAAAAAATCTTTCGTAAAAGGTGCGGGGATTTTAGCTATATCCGGTTTAATAGTAAAAGTAATCGGAGCAGTGTTTAGAATCCCTCTTATGAATATTATAGGCTCAGAGGGGATAGGCCTATATCAGATGGCCTATCCAATATACGCTTTTTTATTGGTTGCCTCAACTTCCGGCCTTCCGGTAGCCATATCAAAAATGGTATCTGAGGAACTGGCTGTAGGCAATCACTTTGGCGGCTATAAGATATTTAGAATTTCGCGAAGGCTTTTAGTGCTGCTAGGGATAGTAACTTCCATTATTCTGCTTCTTAGCAGTGGCTTAATATCTAGAATTCAGGGCAATCCCAAGTCCATATATGCCCTAATGGCCATTTCTCCGGCCTTGTTCTTTGTATCTGTTATGTCAGCATACAGAGGATATTTTCAGGGAATGCATGTAATGCATCCAACTGCTCTTTCTCAGATTGTAGAGCAACTGGGAAAACTAATAATGGGTCTAACCTTAGCTGCCCTGTGGCTGCCTAAGGGGCCAGAGTTTGCTGCTGCTGGTGCCATAATAGGTGTAACCCTAAGTGAGGTGGCTGCCCTGGTTTTGCTTTTAGGAATTTACCGCAGAGAAAGAAATACCATAATTCGCAATGCTAGGCTTACATATAGAAAATATCAGCAGACATCATCTCGCAGTATAATTTATAGGCTTATAGAAATAGCTGTCCCTGTGACCATTGGTGCTTCAATAATGCCGCTAGTCAACATGAGCGACCAGGTCATAGTGGTTAATCGTTTGGTACCAATAATAGATAAAATACCCAACATCCCTTACAGCCTGGAATCATTTATGGAATTTGCTATAGAAAAAGGAGCACAGATTCCTGCAGGCCTTACCCTGGAAAATATGGCTGCATTGATGCCAGAAGTCTATACTGAGTATGTAAAGATGATAGCCACCCAGCTATACGGAATATTAACAGGAGGAGTAAATACCCTTATTAATTTCCCAGCAGTTCTTACTATAGCACTGGCCATGAGTCTAGTGCCGGCTATATCTGAATCCTATGCTTTAAAGGACATGAGAGGCGTGGCCAATACCACCACTTTAGGGATTCGCCTTACATTGCTGGTTGGTGTGCCCGCAGCTGTAGGTTTAGGAGTCTTGGCGGAACCCATCCTAAGAGCTCTTTATAACCTAGAGGAATGGGAATATCTCTACGGAAGTCAGCTGCTAATGACCCTTTGTGTGGGAGTTGTTTTTCTTACTCTAGTGCAGAGCTTGACTGCAATGCTTCAGGGTGTTGGTAAGCAGGGAATACCGGTTCGAAACTTGTTTATAGGCGCCCTATTCAAAGTTGTAATAACCTTTGTGCTGGTAGCAATTCCTAGATGGAATATTGAAGGCGCGGCTATAGGTACCGTGGTATGCTATGGTGTGGCTGCTTTGCTAAACTTTTTGTCTGTTATGAAATACACAGGCGTCAGAGTTTCTGTTAGAGAATTTTTTGTAAAACCTATTATTTCTGTAACGGTAATGGGAATAGCGGTTCACTACGCTTATAGAATTCTTTTTGCTCAAACAAGCAGCAATATAATTAGTTTGGCCCTTTCTATTGTGATAGGCGTAGTAGTCTATGGGATAATGCTTCTTGTTACCAAAGCTATTACTGCTGAGGATTTGGAAAACATACCCAAAGGAAGATCTATGGCAAGAGTACTTAAGCGATTGGGCCTGATGAAATAAAATTAGACTATTAATGGTTCATTTTAGCAATGATTTGGAGCTATAGCTTATTACAATATTTAAGAAGCAAGAAAAAGGACGGAGGTCAAGATGAAAAAAAGGATAACAATAGTAGGCCTAGGACCAGGGGATGAGGATCAACTAACTCTTGGAGCTATTAAAGCCTTGAAGCGGGGATATGTAATACTAAGAACAGGCCATCATGGAGTGGTATCCTTTTTAGAGCAGGAGGGCATACCTTTCATCACCTTAGATCATATTTATGAAAGCTCCCAAACCTTTGAAGAGGCCTATGCTGCTATGATAGATATAATATTGGAAAAAGCAAAGGACCAAGAGGTGGTACTGGGTGTACCAGGACACTCTATGATAGGCGAAAGGTTAGTATTTGAGCTTTTATCTCAGATAGATTTAGACTTTGATATAGATATAGTGCCAGGGATTGGCAGGGCTGAAGCTGCCATTGCTGCAGTGGCCAAATACCCTGATGCACAGGGCATTAAAATTGTAACCGCCCTGGATTTAGATATAAGTAATATAGATACCAATATGACCACTATTGTGCTGGATATTGTTAACCCCCTAATAGCTTCTGATGTAAAAATAACTCTTCTTAGGGCTTATCCTTCTGAGTCTGAAATCTACCTATGCAAAAATGACCAAAATGGCAGACTAAAATGTCGTAAAATACCTCTTTATGAGTTGGACAGGCTTAAAGAATATGACCCTACTACCTGCCTTTATATTCCTCCTGTAGAGCTTGTTAAACTGGAGGAGTTTGGCTTTGAACATCTAGTTAAGATAATGGAAATACTTCGATCCCCAGAGGGATGTCCTTGGGATAGGGAGCAGACCCATGAAAGCCTAAAACAAAACCTTATTGAAGAAACCTATGAAGTATTGGAAGCTATCGAAATGAAGGACTATGACAAGATCATCGAAGAGCTAGGAGATGTGCTGCTTCAAATAGTATTTCATAGCCAGATTGGGAAGGAGCATGGGGAGTTCGATATAAGGGATGTTACAACAGGCATATGCCGTAAAATGATAGACAGGCATCCCCATATCTTTGGAGATATTACCGTAAAAGATGCTGAGCAGGTATTGGAAAATTGGGAGGCAATAAAGAAAAAGGAAAAAAGGCATACAAGCCATACCCAAGTCTTAAGGGACATACCAGCAATACTGCCTTCCTTAATGCGGGCATACAAAGTTCAAAAAAAGGCTGCCCTGGTAGGTTTTGACTGGGATTCTATAGAGGATGTGGTAAAAAAGGTGGAAGAAGAGCTATGTGAGCTCAAAGATGCATATAAGGAAGGCAAACAAGAGAAAATAAATGAAGAGCTAGGCGATCTATTGTTTTCAGTGGTCAATTTAGCGAGATTTTTAAAGGTAGAGCCGGAACTATCCCTAAAAGCTACTACTGAGAAGTTTATAGCCCGATTTGAATATATTGAAAAGATGGCACCAAGACCTTTAGAAGAAATGACCCTGGAAGAGATGGACAAGCTCTGGAATGACGCAAAAATAGCATTTTCAAAGGGTTTTGATGTATAACTTAAGAAAAAACTGGTAAAGATATGAATGCCCCTCTTAATTTCTAAGAATTTATTTATGGGAATAGAAAAAAATATTGGAATTAAGAAGGAATTTGAAGAAAAATAGCGAATAAGCTATAAGACAACTATTCAAGGAGGTTTAAGTTATGAACAAAGCTGAATTAATTGCTGCAGTTGCAGAGAAAAGTGAATTGACCAAAAAAGATGCTGAGAAAGCTGTAAATTCTATTATTAGTGTTATTACTGAAGCTTTAAGCAAAGGAGAAAAAGTACAGCTGGTAGGATTCGGTACTTTTGAGGTAAGGGATAGAGCCGAAAGAAAGGGAAGAAATCCTCAGACCAAGGAAGAGATTATTATCCCTGCTTCCAAGGCTCCAGTTTTCAAAGCAGGTAAAGCTTTGAAAGATGCTGTACAAGAATAATTTGTCACAAAGACCGAGATTTCCTTAACCAGGAGTTCTCGGTTTTTATCTTTTTGGGTGTTATAAAAAAATTGTATCAGGAAAATGGGTAAAAAATAGATCGAATATTTATAGCAAAACTATTATAGTAATAATTACAGTAAGGGGTGAAAAAATGCGGATAGATAAATTTTTAAAGGTATCAAGAATAATAAAAAGGCGGACCATGGCCAATCAGGCCTGTACTCAAGGTCGGGTTACTATAAATGGCAAGATAGCCAAGCCTGGCAGCGAAGTCAAGGTAGGAGACAAAATAGAGATTGTTTTTGGCGATGAGGTAAGAGCCTATGAAGTTTTAGATTTATCCGAGCACGTTGCCAAAAAGGACGCATCTAGTATGTATCGAATTCTTTAATCTTTGTGTATTTCCCCTAATCTATGTAAATAATAAATATAATCCATTATCATAGTTTAGGAGGGAATACCATGGTAAATAAAAAAATTACCTCTATAAAAATAATATGCTTATTGCTAGCAATTACCTTAGTAGCAGGCTGTACAGCAATAACAAGGCGGGATAGTGACCCTGCGCCCCAGGATGATACCCAGCAGCAGGGACAGTCCTTGGGTACAAAAAAGCCCTTTCCTCGCCAAGAATCTACTCAGCAAGAAGCTAAAAAACCCTCCCTACCTAAAGCCTTGCAGGCTAGTGAGGGACAGGAGCCCAGCTTGAAGGTATTTATTCAGGAAGAAAATCGTGTTGAAGAAATGAAGTTGGAAGATTATATAAAAAATGTTGTGGCTGGAGAGATAAAAAACGATTGGCCCCATGAGGCAATAAAGGCCCAGGCCATTATAGCTAGAACTTTTGTACTGAACTTTATCGATGAAAAAGGGCAATCTAAATACGGCAATGCCCATATATCTACTGATATTGAAGAGGCCCAGGCCTGGAATCCTGAAGCAGTCAATGAGAGAATAGAAAAGGCAGTACAGGACACTCGGGGGCAGGTCATGGTATATGACGGAAAGTATGCCCAGGCCTGGTTCCATTCCAATGCAGCCGGCAAAACAGCCACAGCCAAAGAGGGCTTAAACTACAAAAAGGAAAACCCACCCTATATCAAAATGGTAGACTCCCCCGATGATTCACCAGAAATACCCGATGATGAAGTCAATTGGGAATATAGTGTTTCCAAAGCCAAAGTACTTGAAGCTCTAAATACCATGGGCAAATCTTTAAAGGATTTCGGCAGCGTATCCATTGGTCAAAAGGGTGAATCAGGAAGGGCAGTCACTCTCTCCTTTGACGGAACAGAGGTATCTGCGCCAGATTTTAGGATAGCCATAGGCAGTACAGAAATGAAGTCCACGCTGCTGGATTCAGTACAACTGCAGGGAGATCAGGTGGTGTTTAAGGGGCGAGGCTATGGCCACGGGGTAGGCATGTCCCAATGGGGAGCATATAAAATGGCCAAGGAAGGCAAGAAAGCAGAGGATATAATAACCCACTATTTTCAGGGAGTAAATGTTGTGAAAATGTGGGATTGAAGATATAAAAACAGAATACTCACCTAATGTCCATCATATACTGTCTTAGGAGGGGATAGTATGATTCGGGATTTGGATGATAAAAAGACCACTAGAGGCCGCAGTCACAGTATATTGATGGAAAATCGTCAAAAGGTGAGTATTACAGGAGTTCAAGATGTAGATAGTTTTGATGAGGCTACGGTACTGTTGGTAACGGATATGGGCTATATAACCCTACACGGAGTGGACCTCCATATAAGTAAACTAAACCTGGAAGAAGGTCAGCTAATTGTAGAGGGAGAAATCATAGCCCTTCAATACAGTGATGCTGACTATGCCGGTGGAAAAGGCTCGGGGCTCTTAAGCAGGTTATTTAGGTAGGGAGGCGTGCCTATGACCTTAACTACCACCAATCAAGCCTATATTTTTCTAGCCACAGTATATGTAGGATTGCTCTTGGGTCTAATATATGACATATATAGGGCCTTTAGGATGATTACAAAGCCTGGCAGGTTGTTGCTGGCTGTTTTTGACCTTTTATTTTGGATCCTTGCGGCCCTTTTTTCTTTTACCATGCTCTTTAAGGTCAATGGCGGAGAGATAAGGCTATATGCCTTTATTGGACTGGCATTGGGATGGGGTCTTTATACTTTGGCAGTAGGCAGTATTGTAGTAAAGTTTTTGGTTAAGGTTTATGAAATTATTTCAAATATTATCCTTTGGCCCATAAGAATGATAGGAAGAGGGATAAAATGGATAGCTAAAAAGATTCCCATGAAAAAGTTTACAAAAAGTGAAGAAAGTAAAAATGTTTAAATTATTCTTAAAGCAAAAAAGGACTTTTAATTTCACTGTCGAATAGTATATAATATACCTATATCTAGGGCGTGCTATGCATTGCTAGTCCCATTTATATTAGTCTGTCGGGAGAGGTAATAGTCCAATGAAGAAGAAAAGATACACTTTAAGACTTAGAACAAAAATATTTTTGGCATTGCTCTTTCTAGGCTATTTTGGTATCACTATACTCAAACAGGAAATTAAACTGAATGAGCAAAAAGCGGAGATACTGCACCTACAGGAACAGATAGCTGAGACAGAGGAAGTAAATGCGGAACTAGAGCGGCTAATTGAGTACACCGAGAGTGAGGAGTTCATCGAAAAAGTCGCTAGGGAACGCCTAGGTTGGGTAAAAAAAGGTGAAATTATTTTCATCGAAAAGAAAAAAGATTAGAGGAGGAGCCCTTGTTTTATGCCAGTTAAGGTAGGACGAATTCTGGAAGGAACTGTTTCAGGAATAACTAATTTTGGTGCTTTTATTGATCTCCCGAACGGTGAGAGAGGCATGGTACACATCTCAGAGGTAGCGGATGCTTATGTTAAAGACATAAATGACTACCTCAAGCAAAATGACAAAGTGAAAGTGAAGGTGTTAGCGATCGATGATGAAGGAAGGATAAGTCTTTCTATCCGCAAAGCAGAAGCCCAAAACCAAATATCCTTTGAAGAGCAATTAGCTCAATTTTTAAAAGACAGCGAGGAGAGATTATCAGATCTTAGAAATCGAGATAATAAACGGGGGAGAGGATCCTGGAGAGGTAGATAGTATCTAAATAATGAAAAATAATATGAGAATAATATAGGATATTAAACGCATCCGCAGCAAAAAGGATGCGTTTGTTGTTATAAAAAAAGCTTTCTAAAAAACTTTAAAAAAAAACC
>JGI24714J26587_10001226_pt1 | contig 18233 bp, 21 predicted proteins | sample BioPla4DNA2_FD_26587 | JGI IMG/M metagenome (IMG submission 26587)
GATCTAAACCCTTGACAACCTGGTCAATGAATGGAAGTTTGAGCTGGCTTTAAGCGGTCATGGCGGGATCGGTGGAGATCCGGATTTCTTAAGCAGAAGCATTATCGGCCAGGGGTTTAACAGTGCAAGATACACAGAGAATGAATCCCTTGTCAGCCTGCTTAAAGAACAGCAGCAAGAAATAAACGAAGAAAAAAGAAAGGAAATCATTGCTGAAATCCAGAAGCTATACGCTGAAGATGTGCCGGCCTTGACCATCTATTACCCGACATGGTATTGGGCCTGCAATGATAAAACGGACCTTTTCTATACACGCATGGGAATAGCTATTGGTGTTCCTATTCCTTTGAATAAGCTGGCATTCGTAAAATAGAGGTGGATTCAATTGAAAAAAGCAGGATCTGCAGTAAGCTACCTGATCGCATTTGTCATAATTCTCATGATCAATTTTTTGCTGCCGCGGTCGATGCCTGGGGATCCCCTGATGGCAATCTATGGGGAAGAAGCTTTAATCGCTATGACACCGGAACTGCAGGCTGAGCTTACCCAGCGGTTTTCTCTCGATGAGCCGCTGGGCGCTCAGTTTGTGTCTTATATTAAAGCACTTCTCCATGGGGATATGGGTTATTCCTATTATTACAAGGCCCCGGTGTTTGATGTGATCGCTGCCTCTCTCCCCTGGACCCTGCTCTTAGTGGGACTCGCTGTGCTTATTTCCAGCCTGCTGGGGATTGTCCTGGGAATCGAGAGCGGTTACCGTCGCGGCAAAACAACAGACAAGGTTTTACTGACAGGCCTGATTTCTTTGAGCGGTTTTCCTGACTTTTTCATAGGTATTTTATTGCTCTTGTTTTTCGGGGTAGCGCTGGGGATCGTGCCTCTAGCCGGTGCTGTTACACCATATGCCGGAAAAACGGGACTTGCACTCATAATAGATGTGCTGCACCACCTGGCACTTCCCCTTATCGCTCTTGTTATCGTAAGGGTCACAGGCTCCTACCTGTTGACCAGGAACACAATGGTGACCACCCTGGGAGAAGCGTTTATCCTTACAGCAAAGGCAAAGGGCTGCCGGGAAAGGGAGATCAGGTACAGGCATGCCGGCAGGAACTCCCTCTTGCCTGTAGTAACTGCTGCAGGGCTTCAGTTGGCCAGTTCAGTTACAGGGGCTTTGTTTATTGAAATCATNTTTTCCTACCCNGGAGTGGGTTCACTGCTTTATAATTCNNTGCTTGCCCGTGATTACCCGCTGATGCAGGGGATTCTTCTGGTGACAACAGTGGTCATCCTGGCAGCAAACTATCTGCTCGATCTGCTATACACCAGGCTGGACCCGCGGGTTGCCTATTCTCATTAAGGAGCAGGAGGTACTGTTGTGCACATTGATTACTGGCAGGAAATAAAACATGACAGTTTTGGCAGAGCAGGTCTTGTGCTGTTCTCTCTGATAGTTGTGCTGGCCATTCTGGCCCCACTGCTCACCGGTTACCAGCCTCATGACTACACCGGCTCTGCTTTCAGTCCCCCATCAGGTCAGCACCTGCTGGGGACCAATGATGTGGGACAGGATATTTGGACCCAGCTGCTTTTTGGCGCTCGCACCTCACTGATAGTGGGCTGTGGGGCTGCTGTGCTTTCCCTTTTGTTCAGTGTCCTGGTTGGATGCACTGCTGCACTTTTCGGAGGGGTTTATGACCGGCTGATCATGCGGCTGGTGGATGCAATGATCGTCATCCCTCCGGTGATCGTTGTTATCCTTGTGGCAGCATACCTGCGCCCTAATATTTTGTTGATGATCCTGCTGCTGGCTGCTTTTCTCTGGCCCGGGGGAGCCCGAGTTATCAGAGCTCAGACCCTTTCGTTAAAAGAAAGGATGCATGTGTCCGCAGCCCGCACCTTTGGAGCAGGCTGGCCCCATCTGCTAGTTCACCACATCATTCCTGATTTGGGTCCGGTGCTCGTAGCAGCAATGATACGTGATGCCCGCAGAGCGATCTTCATGGAGGCAGGGCTTTCTTTTTTAGGGATCTCTGATCCCTCTGTGATCAGTTGGGGAAAAATGATGCAGCATGCCCTGCGTTTTTCATATCTCGATGTTTGGAAATGGTGGCTCTTGCCACCGGGCTTTGCCCTATCCCTTTTGATCAGCACACTGGCTTTTCTGGGGTTTTCCCTGGAAAAGGCATTAAATCCTCGTCTGCGTAAAGGAGTAGGCCATGCTGGACATTAAGAATCTGAAAGTATCTTATAATGGACTGAATATACTCAAAGGAGTTAACCTAACCTTAAACAAAGGAGACTCCCTTGCAGTTATAGGTGAAACAGGTGCAGGTAAAACCACCCTCGCTTTGAGCATTACGGGCCTTATCGATGGGCACTGCACCGGTGAAATAATTTACCAGGGGAGAAATCTCCTCACACTGCCTGAGGAGGAACTGCGGCTTTTACGCGGGCGCAAGATCGCTATGGTCTTCCAGGATGTTGAAGCCGCTCTGCATCCCCTCTACACCATCAGGCAGCAAATCATGGAAGCGATTCTGGTACATGGGGAAAAGGACAGGGACCTTGCAGCAGAACACACCGGGCGGTTGCTCGCTCAAGTTGGCCTTGATCAAAGGCGGGCTGACTCCTATCCCCATCAGCTGAGCGGAGGGGAAAAGCAAAAGGCCCTGATCTGCATCGCCCTGGCCAATGATCCCGATGTCCTGATCCTTGATGAGCCCACTGCTGCCCTTGATGCTCTGACAAAATTAGAAATCGTCACATTGCTTAAAGAAGCAGCCCATGACAGGATTACCCTGGTGATCACCCATGACATAGATACTGCAGCCAAACTGTCAGAAAAAGTTGCTGTGATGTACGCCGGCAGGATCCTTGAGCTGGGTCCGGCAAAAGAACTGCTGGAAAACCCTATGCACCCATACACCAGAGGGCTTTTGCGCTCTTATCCCAATATGACCACAACCAAGGACCTGCAGGGAATTCCCGGCAAAATGTCTCATAAAGTGGAGGGCTGCCCTTTCCATAGCAGGTGTACACAAAGAATAGAGATCTGTGAGCAGCAGGTGCCTGAACTTCAGGAGAAGGGCAGCAGATGCCTGGCCTGCCACAGGGGTGGTATCATCCCACTGCTGGAGGTAAGGAATATCAGAAAAAGTGTTGATAATACTGATATACTCCACAGTATTGATCTCACCCTCTATGAGGGAGAAACCCTTGCCCTGGTGGGTGAAAGCGGTTCCGGTAAAACTACACTGGCAAAAACCATTATGGGTTTGTTCACAGCTGAAGAGGGAGAGATCTATCTGGAAAGTCAGCAGGTAATCCAAAGGAAGAAAGATTTTTATGAGCGTGTCCAGATGGTCTTTCAGAACCCCGGAGAGTCAATCAGCCATCGCATGAATGTTTATCAAGCGATCAAGGAGCCTTTAGATATCCACAGTTATGGAAGTGAAGAAGAAAAACTGGAAAAGATTAAAAAAGTTTTGCATGAGGTGGAGTTAAGCGGAGATGAAGAGTTTTTAGAGAAATATCCCCATCACCTGAGCGGAGGAGAAGCTCAAAGGGTGGCTATTGCCCGTGCACTGGTGCTGGATCCGAAACTGATCATCGCAGATGAACCCACATCTGCACTGGATGCCAGTGTCCAGGCAAAGATATTGAGGCTTTTCCTTGACCTCCAGGAGCAAAGAGGGCTTGCTCTCTTCCTGATCACCCATGATATCGCCCTGGCCAGAAAGGTCAGTGACCGGATGGCGGTCATGCTCAAGGGGAACATTGTGGAAGAGGGGCCAACCAATGAAATTGTACACAACCCCCTCCACCCTTACACCAAGTGTCTGATAGAAGCAGCACCTTCACTGTCAAAAGAGGTAGGAACCGGCAGCAGGACAGAAAACTGTGCAGAAAACCGAGAGGCTGTTGCCCTATCAAGTGCAACAACAGGTTCACAGTCCTGTCCTTTTATCAAACGCTGCCCTCAGCCACTCCCCAGGTGTTTCCAGGAAAAGCCGGGGTTGAAGGCCTGTTCTGTTCACCGGGTGGCATGTTTCAGGAGGGTTCAGGACTGATTAAAACAGAACTCATTTGATTGCTTTTTTATAAGCCTTAGCTGTCACTCTGCTTCAAAAAGTTCTGGACAAGCTCTATCGTATCTTGAAGTATATGATATTTTCTAATTGTATGCGCTACTAATTGGTAAATCCTTAATATAGCATTACTGTATATGGTTACCAAAAGACCTTATCCAAAAGCCTGGGGATTCCTGTAGTACCCTCAACGGGATCTAGGGCCAGAAACGCAGTCACTCCAGGGCAGCCGTTAGCCTCCTGCCGGTCGTGATATATTCGGGCATAGAGACCGATAGCACAGAGAAATTGATCCCTCTTCCATGATTTACGGCCATCCCCGCGAGGTGATGGATTATACTTTCCTTCAGGAGTGTAGCCTAAATATTCATCCCAACTGTCACCAGGAGACAGGTATTCACCGGATGCTACATTATGAAGCGATATACCGATGTGGCTAGTATCAATCATGGGACAAAGTTCAGGCAGGGTTGCGTGAGCGACCTTACTGCCAATAACTATTCCCCCTGCCTCTGAGAAATGTCCCCATTTCGAACAGAAATCAAAAAGTTTGCCCAACTCATGTGCAACTGTTGAATTGCCAAGTTTAGCGGTCAGAGGCCCTTGATCGGGAGTGAAGCTTGATAAACCTTCAATATCAACCTTAAGTGTCAATTCAAATAGTTTGCTGGCAAAAACTCTAGGTTCAGTTAAAATGCTTGCTCTCGCTTGCATACCAAATTGCTGCATAAGCATGTAAATGGAATTTACGGCATCTTGGCTGGCAAGCCATTTTGTTAAACCACCGAAAGATTTAATCCCCTTTTCTCGTTCTGTAATAAAACGCAAGTATGAACGATTATAAGAGGTATTGCGGGTATTGCGGTTATAATTTTCTATACGTGAGGGGATACTTTCTATAATATCCTCTCTAGTGGTACCCTTTGGTAATGGCAAAGCTATCTCTCCTTATGTTCAAAATTTTTTGGGGTTGGTTGATTTGCCCCATTTTTTTAGAACGGATGTGATATTTATTGCAGTAAATCCTGCCTGCAAATTATGGGTTAGGGTGAGAAAACGCTGCTGAATCAAGATATAATTTTTGATTCTTAAATCAAACTCATCTTTCTATCCAATTGCCATTTTCATCGTAATTAAGTGATTCAGGAAGACCACAAGCATTCCAAATAGAATCAAAACAAGGTTTAAGATATGCTGAACTTCTACATTGTAATTTTCGCACTCACGCCACATGGAACTTATCCTAAACCGTACTTTTTACTCCCTTCCCATAGCCGTTTATTCAAACGACTGATTAAAAATATAAGCCTGAGGTTTGTGTTGAAGATGCTTCGATACGTTAGGGTGAAAATGATAATGTAACGGAGAGAATGGCGTTTGTGATAGTGTGTGATCCAATTGAGTAAAGACACAAACACTTGGAACGATAAACCGCTGGACATAATTCAGCATTGGAAAAGCAAAATACTATCGTAGAAGCAATATGATGTTGTCACTATTTTATATAATTTACTTTATTAGTCATTTTATCAGGTTTTCCTGCTAATTGGCATCCCAATCTTCCAAGCCGGTGGTAACAATGTTTCTCAAATCAATCAAAAAGATCGGCTTTATGGAGCTTTCTATCTGCTGGTAATGACCGGAGCTAGGCGGGGAGAAATCATACCTTCTGCACTTTATTACTGGAAGCTGGCGAAGAGCTAAAGAACGTCCAGGAGTCGGTTGGCCACAGCAGTATCGCAATAACAGCGGATATATATTCTCATGTCCCTTAAAAAGTCAAAGAAAAAGACAATTGAGAAGTATGGAACGATCTTAAGTGCTGAAGCACTTCAATAAAAATCTCAAAAATTGTGGTCAAATTGTGGTTAAAGCGCTAATAAAAAAAGACCCCCATTCGCTGGAAGCCTTGCTATTACTGGTGGGCGCGGCAGGGATCGAACCTGCGACCTCTTGAATGTGAGTTACAGGACGCTTTTTTTATCTAATTTATTTGTTTTTCAAATAGTCTCTTTTTGGCTTAACAATAAGGGTTTCAGGATTTTGGTAATGTTATCCTGTTTCATTGAAATTCACTTTTTTTCATACTGTTTCCTGTCAAATTACTGTCAATTTTACTGTCAATTTTGAAGTCGCAAACCCAGGCGGGACAAGGGTTTGATACAATTGACAGTTTTATTTTTCCTTTTTGTTGTGATACTTGCGATACTGCTTAGCATTGTTTTGGCAAATATCTGAACAGTAAGCCTGATTGTTTCTATTGGCTATGTAAATATTACCGCATGGTTTATGATTACATACACGGTATCTACGTAAAGCACATAAATCAAACCATGTAAGTAAATAGCAAGCATGAAGAAGGGAAGGTATTTGCCAGTGGCTTTTCCATGATTCTTTTGGTTTTGCTACATACCAGGCAACAGGACGACAATCAGCATTGAAATTGTTTAAAATATCCTGTGCCATAGATTTTTGATCTGAAGTAGGTTTTTTATCTGGAGTACCATTTAACAAGCGCATAAATTCCTGAAACCTTTTTGCTGCAAAAATAAAGGCATCAAGGGGTTCCCGATAACGATGTAGATAATAACCACCTTTTTTATTTTCGTAATATGGGTTGATGTACCGGGAACTATATTTATTACCAAACATCCCTTCTTGATACATTTCAGGTTTTTCCCCTACGTATGGCCAAGGCCATTCACTAAACCCCCACCCTTCCCCTTTCACATTCCATAAACCCAACAGCCCCCAACAATTAACAAATTCAAGAATCTCATCCTGCTTTTCTAGGTTCAAATTCGCAAGGTGTAGGTGTGGTGCTATATTCCAATCTTTTGGTTTATTAGGTCTTTTCTCTGGCGATCGGTATTCCGTTGGTTGATACCATTCTGGCTTGCTGTCCCTAACTGCTGATAAGAAAAACCCGTCCTTGTTATCCCTGATCTGATAGCGCAAACGAAACCATGCGGTTGCTTCAAGGGGAACAACATTATTATTTTGAGGAAAATATGAGCGTTTTTCGTTTTTAATAAAATTATCTCCGACCCCTATCATTATTAGCTTCTCCCCTCCTTTTGGTGCTTTACCTAACTATTTTTATCCCACTGTTAGTTAGTTCAGTTAAATTATATACTGAAAGCAAGCATAACACAAGAGATTTAGCAGAAAGAGGTGGTGCTTAACATGTGGCCTATATCAAAGCTGGAGATTGAGAGGCGACGTGCAGGCTTGACAATAAAGAAGCTGGCGGAAAAGCTGAAAGTTTCTAATTCGTTAGTTTGTCAGATTGAAAAAGGGGCTCGCAAACCTTATCCGAAATTCAAGCGGGGCGTTGCTGAAATTTTAGGAGTTCCAGAAGAAGTATTGTTTGAGGAAACAAGGAGTGATGTCTAGTGGATTGGAACAATTTGGATTGGGGCACGCTACCGCCTTTCTTCGACGTTAAAACATTGAAAGAATTCTTGAGAATTGGCACTGCGGCAGCGTATGAAATGACACGGCAGGAAGGTTTTCCTGCGATAAGGGTAGGCCGTTCAATACGAATAAGCAGAGAAGGTCTCAGAGCGTGGCATGATCGCCAATTTGGTTTACCTCCTGAAGAAGAGGTAAAGAACAAATTAAAACTCATATTATAAAAAACCCCCGAGCTATCCGGAGGCGATGAAAGGAGATCCTTATGTTTAATTTAAGTGTAGCACACAGTAGCGACATTTTCAATGAAATAAAGCGAAATATTAATATTTTAGCTGTAATCGAACGCTATTCCGGCCTTAAGCTAGAGCGGAAGGGCAGGAACTTTAAGTCTCTCTGCCCTTTCCATCCTGAAAAAACCCCATCTTTTACGGTGGACCCGGGAAAAAGTTTGTTTTTCTGCTTCGGCTGCGGAGTTGGTGGGGATGCGGTGACCTTTGTGGCTCAAATCTATGGCCTCACGCCCATCGAGGCCGCAAAGATGATCGCCAGCGACTTTGGCCTTCAGGTGCATAACCGCCCTCTGACCAGTGAACAGAGAATCAAAATTCGAAAGCAACAGAGAAAGCAAAAGTATAGAAAAGCACTTCAAGAATGGTGCAAACGAAGGTATCTTGATTTGTGCACTCTCTACAGGCAGATACATTTTCATAAAGCAACTGATTTTATCAATTACATACCGGCAATTGAAAGAGATTTGAATATTCTCCAATTCGGCACTGATAAGGAAAAATGGCAGCTTTTCCGGGAGAGGAGCGAGCATCCATGGCTGCTGTAGTAAAATTCCCTGGCATATTAGAAGAAAAAGAGCGACTATTAGCGTTCACTCCCTACGCTATAAGGAATGGCGCACTGTGTTATGAAAAAATCTGTAACGATGAAGTTGTTACAGAAAAACTTTGTAACTTCGTAGCCTGGCAGGAAGAAAAGCGAATTATTGATGATGGAAGCGGCGAATTACAGCAGCAGTTTTTAATGCGGGGTCAAACAGAAACTAATAAAAAGCTACCTGATGTTGAAATCCCTGCTTCTCAATTTGCCGGTTTGAGTTGGATAGCAGCGAATTGGTCTCCTAGGGCCATAATCAGAGCCGGTTATAAAAATAAAGATCAGTTGCGGGAAGCAATTGAACTCCTATCGCAGGACATAATAGAAAGGCATATTTATACCCATACCGGCTGGAGACAGATTAACGGGCAATGGTGCTTTCTTCACGGTGGCGGTGCAGTTGGCCTTGATGAGCCAGTTGAGGTAATGCTGGCGGAAGAATTAAAAAGATATATTCTCCCCGATAAAACAGAAAACATAGACGAAGCACTTCAGGCCAGTTTAAGAACCCTGAACGTAGGGAAAAAAGAAGTCACCTATCCCCTATTCGCAGCTACTTTTAGAGCAGTGTTAGCAGAGTTTTTATATCCAGACTTTACCCTGTTTCTATGGGGCCCAACCGGTAAATTCAAAAGCACAATTGCTGCACTTTTTCTATCGCACTTCGGCAGATTTACGACGCAGACCCTACCTACTGGTTGGACAACCAGCGATAATGCACTTGAGAAACTGGCGTTTTTGGCGAAAGATATACCCCTAGTTGTTGACGATTTTGCACCTGAAAAGGATCGCAACATAAACCGACAGTTGGAGCGGAAGGCCAACCGACTAATCAGAACTACAGCTAACCGAACAGGGAGAGCACGGTTGAGATCGGACCTGACCACTGTCCCAGGATATGTCCCCAGATGCTTAACAATGATTACTGGCGAGCAGTTGCCGAACAGCATACAGTCAATTCAAGCCCGATATTTAGCCGTGAGGTTTGAGGAAGGTAGCGTTGATGTAGATAAGTTAACTGCCGCACAAAACGAATCCTATTTTTACCCCCACACGATGAGAGCATTTATTGAGTGGTTATTACCTCAGACTAATAAACTGCAGGATGAATTGACCCAAACCTTTTTAGAGTTGAGGGATAAGGCAAGAGACAATGGACATCGGCGACTAGCTGAAACCGTGGCAAATCTTCAGATAGGGATTATATTTGCACTTCGCTTTTTCTATGACATGGGAGCTATTAATGAGCAACAGTTAAATGACCATTTAGAGCAGTCATGGAGCGTATTCTGTGAATTGGCAGAAGAGCAGGCGAGGATCATTGAACAGGAACGGCCTTCAGTGCAGTTTGTTGCTGCGCTTCAAGCCCTCCTAGTACAAAAGAAAGTACATCTGGCCTGTTTCCACACAGGAAAAGAGCCTGATACTCCGGATGAATTCGGTTGGGAGATGAGCTTTGACATCGGAAGCCCTGATAAACCAGGCTACATTCGATACGGCGACTTTATTGGGTGGGTGGATGAAGACTATCTATATCTACAGCCTGAAATTGTCTACAAGGCGGTTGTTGAGTTTTACAGAAACAGCAGCGGTTTTACGGTAAGTCAGAGGGGATTGAGGGAGCAGTTATACCAGGAAGGCCTTTTAGTGAGAGAGCATGGCCGTTATGCTGTATCTGAGTATATACCAGCAAAGGGAAAGAAAATCAGGGTGCTCAAGTTACACAGAAATAAAACTTTCTCCCTACTATCAGAAACCGGTACAACCGGTACAAAAGAAGAAAAACAACCGAAAAAACTGATAACATCAAGTGTTTGAGAGTGTACCGGTTTCAAAAAAAAGCGGTACAAAACCGGTCCAAAATAAACAGAAACCGGTACAAAAACAGAGACAAGCGAATTGCATTGGACCGGTTTATATAAAAAGTGTACCGGTATTGGACCGGTAACCGGTACAAAATAAAGCCAGTATTATCAAGGGTTTCAGGGTTATTGTACCGCTTGTACCGGTTTATATCAGGAGGGAAAGACTTTTTAAATCCTTACTTCAGAAAACTTCAGATCAGAAAGGAGTCTGTCTGTGGATAAAAAACAGAATTATGAAAACTGGAAGGCAATGGGTAAAGAAATCCAGGAGATCATGAACAAACTATATGACTTCATGAATAACCCTGATTATCAAGAACTGCTGAATTCAAAAAAGCTGCTTAATATGCTGAATAATGCTCATGATCTTTTGGATGAGTTTCGCTGTAAAGCTTCAGAGCGGATGTTTAAGTTGGTAAACCCTAAACCACAAATGGGGAATCAAAAGTGGCAGATCGTGTTTTTCAGGGAGGAGGTGATCCCTGATGAGTGAAAGCGAACATTCAGTAAGTGGGAACAGTGAAACTATATTTATTTTGCTAAAAATAAACCCAGATGGAAAGGTTGAGGTTACACCTATAGCAGACAACGAAAAAAGCTATCTAAAAGCCCTGACCCGCTGGCAGGAGTTGATGCCATGTCAAACCGCAAAATAGAGGTAAAACTGACTAAATGTCCGCTGGTCCTATTAGAAAGAAGGTGTGCCAATGGTAGAGAAAGACAAAAAAGGACAATATAAAAAAGATAGATTGACACCGAAACAGAGGGCGTTTTTAGCTGCATATTCTGAGACAGGAAACATATCCCAGGCAGCAGTAATGGCAAAGGTTGCTCGTTCTAGACATTACTGTTGGTATGAGAAGAACGAAAACTACCGCAAGGCATTTGATGAAGCCACCGAAATAGCAGCAGACAGATTGGAGCAGGAGGCCTGGCGCCGAGCTGTTGAGGGCGTGTCAGAACCCGTGTTCTACCAAGGGAAAAAGGTCGGTACAGTGCAGAAATATAGCAATACCTTGCTTATTTTCCTGTTGAAAGGTGCCAAGCCGGAAAAGTACAAGGAGAAGAGTGCCTTTGAGATCACCGGCAAAGGTGGAGGCCCTATTGCTGCTGACATAAAGGCAGAGATTAATGATATGACACCGGAAGAACGGCGACAGCGAATAGCCGAACTTTTGGCAAAGTGCAATGGTAAGGTGGAGATGGAGACTAACAACACAGCAGCACAGGCTAGTTTTGGTGGAGCAAAGCTAGTCTTTGTGCCNGATTAAAATAAAGGAGGGATGAAGGTTGTTTAAAAATCTACTGAANAAGGTTAAATCAACCGCCAAGAAAGCCNCCGGTGCGNTTAAAAAAGCAGTAAGTACAGTAAAGAAAANGACAACAAATATCGTAAAACAAGCTGTGAGCAAGGCTAAAACAACAAAGAAGGCGACAACCAGTACAGTGCAAAAGAAAACACAACCGTTAGTAACCAAACTGGCGCAGTCGAAGCCAATACAGTACATAGCCAAAGATCCGGCTAGGGCACAGTTTGTTGATGACCTGCTCACATTTACCGCTATGCTGCCTGGTGCTGGAGTTGTAACAGCTCCATTCAGTACAGCATTAAAAACGGCAAGTAAGCAACTTTTAAAGGCGGGTGTTTCTCAAGCAATAAAAACAAGCACAAAGGAATTAGCAAAGAGAGGTGCAAAGGAATTAGTAGAAACAGGTGTAAAGGAAGCAACAAAGGCAGGCGCAAAACAGACTGGCAAGGAGGTACTAGAACAGACTATCAAGAAACTGAAGATAAAACCGCCAAAGGTAGAAAAAGCTGTAAAACTCAAAGCCAGCGCGCCGAAACCGGAACCTGCTCCAATTAGACCGCAAACTGTAAAGCCTCAGCAAACACCAGTAAGACAGCCGACAGTTACCCCTGCAGCCAGAACTGCTGCTGGTGGCACTACACAGGCGGGGAGGGCCGTTATAATGCCTCAATCTACAGCGTTAGTGCCTGTATCACAACAAACAAGGGCACTTGTCCCTGGTGTGCAGCAAGCAACCGGCGGAGCTGCCAGGACAGCGGCTGCCGGTGCTGGTGCTGGAGTAGGTGCCGGAGCGGTAGCAGGAACAACACAAGCAGCTAGAGCGGCAGCAGCGGGGTTGCGTTCTCTGGGGGCTAGGGTTGCCGGTGCCGGTGCAGGTGTTGCTCAGAGATTAGGAGCAGGAGCAGCAAAGGTGGGTAGTGGACTACGTACTGCAGGACAGTTTGCGCGCAGGAACTGGGGAAAAGCTGCTGCTTTAGGTTTAGCTGGTGGTCTTGCGTATGGCATGTTTGCACCAGGAAACGCTATGGAAGAAGAAGTGCCAGCAACAATGGAGCCGGAAACACCTGACCAACAGATAACTGATTATACTGATGGTTATCCTGGTGGTTATCTTGGTGGTTCCCCCGGTGGCGGCATTGGCAGCATGACTGGTTATGGTGTTGGCGGTATGAGTGAAGGTGCAGGTATGCCGGGGTTGCAGGAAATGAAGGATGAATTGTTCTCACTCATTGATTCATCCGTTGGACAAAACAGCGTAATGACCGTTTCTTGGATGAACCAATTATTAGATTCCATTAACCAGATGGAGCAGCAGTTAATGGAGCAATACAGGCAGCAGGGGAGCGAATTAGACCCGGCGACAAAAGCAGCACTGGACGAACTGCGGAGAGATGTCGAGTTAAGGCGGCAGACTTTAATGGAAGAGTTAAACCGGAGAGGGCTTCTCCAGTCTGGTATCTGGTTGGAAGAGGAAAACAGACTTAACCAGGGACTGCTGACATCGCAGGAGCGGTTACTGGCAAGCAGATTGTCCGACATCCAAAACCGCATTAATGAGGCCATACAGAGCTTTGCACAGCAGAGATTAAATATAATGGGCACTGCATGGCAAAACGAGATGGCAAACCAGCAGTGGGCACAGCAGGCCAGACTTGATACGCTGCAAAACCTTTATGCACAACAGTTGGATCAAAGCAGATGGGCTGCCGAATATGGGCTTGATGTTGCTAAATTCGGGCTGCAGCGAGAAAAAGCTGCAAGGAGTGGAACAGGCGGCAGATCGGATTCTGTAACCCGGCAATTTATACAGGCAATACCTGAATACGGCAGTCTGCAAGAGGCATTACAGGCATTTAATCAGTATAAAGGGGAAATGGCAGCTAAAGGTGCAGATATAAATGCGATATTACAGAACATTTATACTTATTTTGGCAGCGGGGGTTATTAATCCCACCATTTTTCCTTTAGGAGATGTTCACCGGAGAATTGGTTGACTGTTTCTTGTGACAATCCTAGTTTTTTAAGCAGGTCCCTTTCTGCTGCTAATGCTTGTGACTCTAACTCTCTGGCATCTGTGACCTGGTAATACTCGAATTGTATTCTATGGGCTGTCTCATGAGCTAACAATATGGGGATTATATATTTTCCGCCTCTTATGCTGGCATCGTTGCGGTATTTTAGATGCTCTTGATACCGTTTTGAATTGAAATAAATAACAGGTTCTTTAGAGTCAGTCCAGGCGAAAGTCTTTTCGGTTGGCGGGTCATCGGAAGTCAGTTCTATTCTTTCAACCAAACTGCATAGGTAGTGGCAATGGTTAGGGGCCTTTTCTTTCATCAATGAAATGGCCTCTTTTACTTCTGTTTGAAACTCAGGCGGACCTATTATTTCAGGTTCATCTTGTGTTATTTTTTGTGTCTGTTGGCTGGCTCCCGGAGCGGGTGCTGGTTGGTTTTTAGGCACAAGGTCATAGTTTATAAAGATAAAAAACAGCGTAACTGCCATAGCAAAGAATATTATCTCGTCAATGATCTTGCTCACTTTACCTTTTTCCATGATTTATCACCTCCATTTTACTGACCAATATATGACGAAAGGGGGGATTTAATCAAGTGGCATTTGAGGATTTATTCCAGGGTTTTAAATCTCTGGTATAAAAAAAACTGGTTTACCAAGCTGACGGAAGTGCTTGATAGGCCAGTCAATTTAGTCAGAACACTAATATTACTGTTAATTACATAAAAGTACATATCCCAGTTTTATTGAATATGATATAATAAATGGTATATATGGATGAGAGGAGGGTATATTGATATGCGCAAACTCTATTATTTTATTGCCATAATACTGATTTTTGCAGTGGGTTACGGTTTTGGTTATAGTGTAGGCAGAGAAGATCTAAGTCTTGTTGAAAAGAGAAAAGCTACCGTAAGAGAAACGTTAGAATTATTAAGCTTAGCAAACGAAGACCAAAAATGGATTGAATGGGAAGAAACCATTGAGAAATCAGAAAAATTAACAGAACAGTATGATTCAATAGTAGACTCTTGGGACGGAGAAGACATCGAGAAGGTTGATGAAATGATCCATTGTTTTAAAGAAATGGAGAAGCTTTATTTGGAAAGTGAAGGTCCACCTAATGCTGAATGGTACAAAGATGGATTATTGAAAGAGGCACAAAAAAGAATCGAGGCATTAGAGCTAATGAAAAAAGGTATACAGAACAATTCTGATAAATTAATAAGAGAAGCTAGAAAACTAGAAAATGAAGCCATTGCCGAATTTGCACAACTCACAGAGAGATATGAAAAATGGCTTAAAGAGAACAGTTATTAATCAATTGCTTTGAAATTTAAAAAGGGGGTGTTATACCGATATGATATGTGTCACTTTCAACCTCAATGACCCAGAAGGGACCAGGAAAGTGGAGCGCATCAATGATGAAGCAGAACCTCTAGATGTTTTATGTGAGATTCTCCTAGATTACTTTTTGGAATGGGTTAAACAAGGGGGTAATCCTGATGAACTGGTGGATGGTTAGTGTAGGAATTGTGCGACGTGGATATTTGCGTTTGGACTGAGTAACGGGTAAAAATGCAAGAAAAAACAAAAACGAGAGAGTAAACTCTCTCATAATGTGTTAACAGTAGAAATACTATCTAGATGTTTATTCTGCTAATAGATTGCTATGCTCTTTTTTTTCATACCAACCGATGATAAATGCGTTTATTTCGTCAGCTAACATCGGCAATGCTTCATTTGGAACTAATGTCAAAATTCTATGCATCAAAAGGTTAAAGTTAGAATCAAAATCACCTGTATTGTAGCTAAAATCTTTTCCATATTCAAAATGTTTCTCCTGTCTATCCTTGGAGACAAATTCAGGGTACTTTTCATAAAAAACAATTATTTCACTACATTTACAAGATAAAAGTCTAAAGGCTTCAATAATGTACTTCTCCCCTATCTCCCTTATTACCCCAACAAGATTATCCACTCTATATTCCTCCTTTTGATAGAAATTTTTCATCAATGTTATGTGTCTCAACTTTATTACTCGGATTCAGGTTCCGGATAAATAAAATCGTGGCCATCAAAAATGAAAACAACAACATCCGCTAAATTACTCACATTATTGTCATCGTTGCCCGCTAAAACATTATTCTCATCCTTTGGCATTCTTTCAATCCTCCTTTTCTATACGTTTCTATAGATATTCTACACATTATTATTCTTTTTGTCAACAACTTATTATATATTTTCTTTGCTTTATTGTAGGTAATATTTTATAATATATAGAAAAGGAGGTTTATAGAATGGCTTTTTCTTATAACCCGTTATGGAAAATACTTATTGATAAAGGAATGACAAAGGAAGATTTGAGAACAGCTTTAAATCTATCCCCTAACACAATTGCGAAAATGGGCAAAGGCGAAAACATCTCAATGAGTGTACTTCACAGAATCTGCGAATATTTCAACTGTCAGCCGGGGGATCTGGTCGTTTATATTCCTGATAAGGTCGACACAGGAGGCGGGAACGATGGCAAAAGGTAAAGGTAAGAAGAAAAAACAAAAAAGGCGTTCAGCCGGTGAAGGCACTATCTTTTTTCGTGAAGATCGGCAGCGGTGGGTAGCGGAAATCCCAATAGGTATAGACTACAAGACAGGCAAAATGAAATATAAAACTGTCTATGGCAAAAGCGAGCAAGAAGTTAAAGAAAAGAAGAAGAAAATTGAACTGAAAATGGGATTAGGTTTGAGAATTGAATCAACAAAGACGACTTTTGGAGAATGGCTTGATTTATGGTTAGACACCTACAAAAAGAACAGCTTAAGGCCTACTACATACAGCAATTATAAGAGATTGATTAACGTGCATATAAAACCAGAACTGGGCGGAATACCATTAAAAGATTTACAAGCGAACCAATTGCAACGGCTTTTTAATCAGTTGTTCAAAAAAGGACGCGCTCAGAAGTATGAAGGAGCACCTGCCGGACTTTCCAGAAGGACTGTAGAGCTTATCAGGACAATTGCTAATGCTGCATTGGAGCAAGCAGTTATTGAGGATTTAATATTAAAGAATCCATGTCAAGGTACTGTTCTTCCCAAGGAAGAGAAAGAAGGATCAAAAGAAGTCGAACCGTTTACCAAGGAAGAAGTAACCAAGTTTCTAAATTCCATTAAGAATGACCGGCTGTATGCAGCATTTTACCTCCTGGCAATGACTGGCGCAAGGCGTGGAGAGATTTTAGGCCTGAAATGGAGTGATATTGAGCTTGACGGGGGCAAGACCTGGAGCGATGACGATCTAAAAGGCGGAAAGATGCATATACAACGTTCACTTTGTGAAGTTGAGGACAAAGAAACAGGGAAACTGAAAAAAGAGTTTCAGCCGCCAAAGACAAAAAAAAGCAACAGAGTTTTCCCTCTCTTGCCTGAAATGGTAGCTGTTCTAAAAGCTCATCGAAAACGCCAGTTAGAGGAAAAATTATTCTTTGGTAAAGATTATCACGATGAGGGCTTAATATTTTGCAGCGAAAATGGGCAGCGACTATGGCCTCGGAACTTTAACAGAAGTTATACAAGGCATTTAAAAAATGCAGGTATCCCGCATAAGAAGTTACATGCTTTGCGTCATACCTTCTGCACCCTGCTGCTTGAAGCTGGCGAAGACCTAAAAAATGTCCAGGAGCTTGTAGGCCATTCCCGCTTAAGCACCACAGCGGATATATATAGCCACGTCCTGGAGAAGCAAAAGAAGAAAGCAGTTGAAAAACTGGGCAGCATTTTAGCTGTCAATTGAAAATAAAAAAAGCTCGTAACTGTCAAATTACTGTCTTTCTGGTATTAGAGAAGGCCTCCATTCTCTGGAAGCCTTGCTATTACTGGTGGGCGCGGCAGGGATCGAACCTGCGACCTCTTGAATGTGAGTCAAGCGCTCTCGCCACTGAGCTACGCGCCCAGAAATATTCTTTTTCCGGCCTCGGCCTACGTCCTCAGACATCAGGTCTTTCTTTCCGACCTCTGACATCGGTCTCTTTTTCCGACATCCGACCTCCGACCTCTGACATCCAAAATGGTGGGCCCACCAGGATTCGAACCTGGAACCGATCGGTTATGAGCCGAGTGCTCTACCCTTGAGCTATGGGCCCTTGGCTCCCCGGGCAGGATTCGAACCTGCAACTCTCCGGTTAACAGCCGGATGCTCTACCGTTGAGCTACCGGGGACCGCTNTGACATGATTAATTATAAGATAAACAAATGCTGCAGTCAACATTTCGCGTTATTTATTTTATTCAACCNGCAACTATTGTGGAATATTTCCAAAGCGATTATCCTTGNTTTTTTGCTCAAATGTGCAGAGGTTATCCCAACCCTAATAGAGAATTAAAATGGGAAGGAGCAATTATTATCGAGGAGGTACCACCTATGGAAGAGAAAAAATGCCCGCAATGCCGTACATACATGGAATACCTAGGTGTTAAGGAGTTTCGGACAGGCGGTAAAACCGGAGGATGGCATATATTATTAGGGGATTTTGCGGAATTACAGGAGCGCATCATGAAGCTGGAAATGTGGGTCTGCAGCCAGTGCAGACAGGTATTGTTTTATCTGCCTGATAAAAGTCCATTGAAAAGCAGGAAATAATAAGCTGAAATAGAA
>JGI24714J26587_10001260_pt1 | contig 17994 bp, 13 predicted proteins | sample BioPla4DNA2_FD_26587 | JGI IMG/M metagenome (IMG submission 26587)
ACACTCCTTAGGGGGAGTTGGCCATCTGAAAAGATGACCATTTTTGAGGTCTCTTTTTTCTACATGAGACACTCAATTACCTACAAAAATTGTACACTGCCCTTTTACCTAACATCTCATTGAATCCCCACCAATAGTTCCTTCAACCGCTGATCAACTCTGTCCTCAACTTTTTTTAACTGCAAACTGCAGCAAGCTTGCGGCAGGTCTTTTCATCTGCGGAAACCACGTTTAGTTCAAGGAGTTTGATCTGTATCTTTTTGTTATTATCATAACTTCCCGACCCAGACATGATATGCTATACTTTGAAAAGAATATATATCGGAAGGATGACTATTTGTGTCTGAAGAAATACCACGCAACAGACCTGCACGCTATATCAAAATTGCCGTAGATATAGCCACATGTATTGCCAGGGGTGAATACCGGGAAGGACAAAAAATACTTGGCAGGTCATCACTGGCAGGAAGATACAATGTTTCTCCAGAAACAATAAGGAGGGCTCTGGCAGTTCTAGAAGAAAGAAAAATTGTAAGACTGCAGCCTGGAGTAGGTGTTATTGTTTGTTCCCATACCGCTGCAGAAAACTACCTGGCAGAATATGGTCAGCGCCAAATATTAGAGGATATACAAAAGAGGCTCCATTATTATCTACAGGAACGGAGAAAACTCGATCAAAAAATTGGTCAGCTCACCAATGAACTGCTGGAATATACTTTTAAAATGGCAACACGCTATCAGCGGATTCATGAGTTTCGAGTTGAGAAAAACTCCCCTTTAATTGGGAAGAGTCTCAAAGAAGCTGAATTCCGCACCCTGACAGGGGGCACAATCCTATCCATTAACCGCAATGGAAAAGAGATTGTGTCACCTGATGCAGATACAATCATTGAGAAAAATGATATACTAACCGTTGTTGCCCCACAGGAATCCATTGAAGAGTCCCGGGCACTGAACCTTACACATTTATCAGGCCCTGGAGGTAATTTGACGGGAATAACCGAATAAACCATCCAAGGTGGGTGATCCACATGTCTGACAGAGAAGCTAAAGTTAAACAAACTGCTAAAAGAAAAAAAAGAAAAAAGAAACTCAGCTTTTCAAGAGTGTTGCTTCTTACCCTTGTCTTACTGGGAATAGTTCTTATTTTTGTTGGCTGCGGCTATGTGGCAGGTGCTGTGATGTCAATGCCCGAATGGGATCCGCAAAAACTTGAGGGAAGCGAGTCTTCTATTATTTACGACCGGAAGGGTAATCCTGCTTCCCGTTTATTTGCTGAAGAAAACCGTACCCCTGTTTCACTCCATGATCTTCCTCCCTATCTTCCAGAATCTTTTATAGCAATAGAGGACAATCGTTTTTATGATCATTATGGTGTGGACATTGAGGCCATCGGTAGAGCTGTTATTGCCAACATCAAAGGAGGTATCGGTGCTGAAGGAGGTAGCACCATTACACAGCAGCTGGTTAAGAACTCATTCCTCACCCAGGAAAAGACATTTAAACGGAAGATCCAGGAGGCTGTTCTTGCACTCCAGGTGGAACACCGCTACTCCAAGGATGAAATCCTGGAATTCTATTTAAACCGCATCTACTTTGGCAATGGAGTTTACGGTGTGCAAACCGCAGCTCAGCAATATTTCGGTAAAAATGCAAAGGACCTTACACTTGCGGAAAGTGCGGTCCTGGCCGGTATTGTGCGCAGCCCCAATAACTATAACCCTGTCCAGGACCCGGAACTGGCTAAGAAAAGGCAGGAACTGGTCTTAAGCCAAATGGTTCTATATGGCAAGATCACTAAAGAAGAAGCAGAACAGGCCAAACAGGAGGAACTCCAGTACCGGGAGGGGGAAGTAACCAGTTATACATACCCCTACTACACTGATCATGTGATCGCAGAAACTGAAGCAATCCTCCAGGAACAGGGGATGTCATCTGAAGAGTGCCAGGCACTTATTTATCGCGGGGGTTTAAAAATATACACAGCACTTAATCCAGAGGTACAGCAAAAAGCTGAGGAGCTTTTTGCCAACAGCGCCAATTTCCCCAGGGATCAGGGCGATAAAAAGGTAGAAGGGGCAATGGTGCTGCTGGAAAACAAAACAGGAGAGGTTCATGCACTGGTTGGTGGGAGAGAACACTCCGGAAAGCGCTCATTCAACAGAGCAACCCAGGCTAAGCGCCAACCGGGTTCTGCAATTAAACCGTTGGTTGTTTACAGCCCTGCTCTGGAAAAAGGGTATACCACAGCGCTCTCACTGCTGGATGCCCCTGTTAAGGTAGGAAATAAGACTTTTCATAACTATGACCATAAATATGAAGGCATGATCACTATGCGTTACGCTGTTCAGTGGTCAAAAAACACCTATGCTGTTCGTCTGCTGAACACCATAGGCATCGACTACGGCTTGGAGTTTGCCAAAAAACTGGGTATAAGCAGTTTTGAAGATAACCGCGACCGCAACTTAGCCCTTGCTCTGGGAGGAATAACCTATGGCATCTCACCATTGGAGATGGCAGGGGCTTTTGGTGCCATTGCCAATCAGGGTGTTTATATCGAGCCCCACACTGTGCTCAAAATATTGGACCGTGAAGGAAATGTCATATATGATGCTAACCCCCAAAAACGGGTGGTTATGTCTGAAGAAACAGCTTATATCATGACGGACCTGCTCCAAACGGTTGTCAAAAGCGGTACAGGGACAAGAGCTAGGATGAATCGACCGGTTGCCGGCAAAACTGGAACTACTGAGGAGACAAAGGATATCTGGTTTATGGGTTATACACCTGAATTCACAGGTGCTGTCTGGATGGGATTTGACAAAGAAGATAAGATCAAGGACTCACGGGCTGCAGGGGGGTCTTTCCCGGCTTTAATCTGGAAAGCGGTTATGCAAAAAGCCACAGAGGGCCTTCCTGTCAAACAGTTCCCTAGGCCCTCGGGAATTGTGAGTCAAGCAATTTGCTTGAAATCAGGTAAACTACCTAATGCTTTTTGCCCTGAAGATGACCAACTCAAGGAAATATTTGTTCGGGGATCACTGCCCAAAGACACCTGTGACCTACATGTACAGGTAGAAATATGTGAAGAGACCGAGATGTTGGCAAGCCCATACTGCCCCCATAAAGTAAAAACAGTTTTCCTTAAAGATGACCCAGAGGTCAAAATGCCCACAGAGGTCTGTGACAAACATGGGCCCCACTTTCAGCAGGAGGTAACTCTTAAAGTCTGTACAGACCCGCGCCATAATGGTGTTCTCTATCTGGCAAACACACCGGGCCTTTTGGAAACAGGCGGGTGTCCGGCAGAATTTATTGAAGAGCGGAAATTCAAACCAGATGAAGCACCAAAACAGCGCTGTCCGCTGCAGGACCATCAGGTGGAAAAAAAGAAGCTACCGATAATAGATAATAATAACGGTAAAGGCAATGGCAATGGTAATGGCTAAAAATAAATGATCTAAAGAGCCAGCAGATCTCTGCTGGCTCTTTAATATTAATGGTTATTTAAACTCAACAATGGTAACTCCTGTTCCCCCTTCATAGTAATCACCACTGCGAAATGATGCCACAAAGGGATGTTTCGCCAAATACTCCCGCACCGCATGCCGCATAGCCCCTGTCCCTTTGCCGTGAATAAGTGAAACCTTGGTCATACCCGCCAGGTATGCTTGATCTATATACTTATCCACCTCTTTTAACCCTTCTTCTACTCTGAGTCCACGGAAATCAAATTCAGGAGGTACTGCCGCATTCCTGCTGATAGCCTGGTCCTTGGAAACAGATGTCTGTACTGAGTCCTGTTTCTTTTTGCTCTTTCGCAGGTCCTTAAGGGAAATGTTCAGCTTTAAGGCCCCTACCTGAACAAGCACCTCCCCGTCTTCATTGGGGGATTCCAGTACACAGCCTTCCTGCTTGAAACGGGGAATCAGCACAATATCTCCAGGTTCTAAAGCAGCAGGGATTTCACCTTCAGGCTCCATTTCAACAGAACTGACATTATCATCGATCCTTGCTGCCAGTTTGCTGATCTCACGCCTGATCAGTCGTGCATGTTCCAGACCTGCCCTGCTCTCCTGGTACTTTACCTCTTCCCGCAGAGTACGGATCAACTGCTCTGCTTCTCTTCTGGCGGTTCGCACCAGTTCCCGGGCCTCCTCATGTGCCCGGGACAAAATCTCCCTCTGCTTTTCCCGCAGTTTCCTCTCTTCCCTGGCTACCCTTTCTTTTAATTCCTTCATCTCCCGGCGCAGTTCCTCTGCTTCAGCCCGGGCTGAAGATGCAGCAAACTGGTCCTCTTTGAGATGTCGGATCAGATCGGACAGTTCTCTTTGTTTGGGATCCAGGAAGCCTTTTGCCTGCTCGATTATCCCTGCTGGAAGACCAAGCCGCCCGGCGATAGCGAAAGCATTGCTCTCCCCTGGTACACCGATAGAAAGCCTAAAGGTGGGTTTCAGTGTTTTGCTGTCAAACTCCACAGAGGCATTTTCCACCCGTGACCTGGCATGGGCGAAAACCTTCAATTCACTGAAATGGGTTGTTACAATCACCAGAACACCCTTTTGCAGCAGGCTGTCTAAAATAGCCATCCCCAGAGCAGCACCCTGTTCCGGATCGGTCCCCGCTCCCAGTTCATCAAGGATCACCAGAGACCCGCTGTCAGCACTCTGCATAATCCGCACAATATTAGTCATATGTCCGGAAAAAGTGCTGAGAGACTGTTCTATGCTCTGCTCATCACCAATATCGGCGAAGACATTCTTTAAAACAGGCAAAACAGTTCCTTCCTGTGCGGGTATATGCAGACCGGCTTGAGCCATGGCCAGCAGCAGCCCTACAGTTTTAAGAGCAACTGTTTTTCCTCCGGTGTTGGGCCCTGTGATGACCAAACAATCAAAATCCTGACCCAGCCTGATATCCAGAGGAACTACCTCTCCTTTGAGCAGGGGGTGACGCCCCCCTTTAATGATCAGATATCCCTCCTGATTGAAGCTAGGAGGATTGGCATTCATTTCCTTGCTCAGGCACCCTTTAGCCAGAATAAAATCCAGCTCTCCCAACAAATCCAGGTCCTCTTTCATTTCATCATGATAGACCGCAGCAGATCTGGATAGCTCCTCGAGAACACGAAACTCCTCCTGACCCACCGCAGAGCGTGCAACTGCCAGTTCATTACCTAGCCGCACCAAAGGCATAGGCTCCATAAAAACAGTTGCTCCACTGGCCGACTGGTCATGCACCAGACCTGAAAACTGGCTGCGGTATTCCTGTTTGACAGGCACCACATAACGGTCACCACGCATGGTGTAGATGGGCTCCTGCAGATATTTATTCCACTCAGGTTTGTTCAGTATCTCATCCAACTGTTCCCGGATCTTTCCTGCCAGACTTCTCACCTGCTGGCGCAGTCTGAAAAGTTCAGGTGAGGCACGGTCAGCGATCTCACCATCAGGCTCAATACAAAATGAAATCTTCTCCTGCAGCGGGAAGCACTCCTGCAGCTTTGCCGCCCGTTCTTGCAAAAGGGGCAGTTCCATATCATCTCTTAAGAGTGTTTTTTTCATGCGCTGGGCTGCCTTTAACAGTCCCAGCAGGTTGAGCAGTTCATCAGGCTCTAAAACACCTCCTATCAGGATCCTCCTCAAAGAAGGTGTCACATCCTGCACCCCCTCCAGGGTAAGCTCTGGGTGCATTCTCAAGAGATGACATGCCTCTGTGGTCTCCTCCTGCAGCCGCAGGACATCTTCCGGTTCCACAGCAGGTTCTAAATCATGTACATAAGCCCTCCCCAGAGAAGTGGCACAATGCCGTTCCAGCATCTCTTTTATTTTATGAAACTCCAGTTTCTTAAGGGAATATCTATCCATTTAAGCTTCTTCCTCTCCCCTGCTATCATCCTGCAGCACACCCCGCAGGTAGTGTCCGCGGGTCAACCCTGACTGAGACAGTTCAGCCAACTCTTCCCAGACAGATCTTGCTTTCCTGTGATTCCATTCCCCGTAGGCAGCAGCAGTTAACGCCCTGCAGTAGAGGCTGGTCACCTTAAATACATGCTCTGCTGGGTAAGGGCGGAGTTCCAGTCTAAGAATATAATATCCATCAGCTGTTATCTCTGCAAGCTGTTCGATCAGGCAAAGTTCCCGAGAATTGTAAATGGTCATACGGCAACTCTCATCACTAACCACAGGGAAAAGATAACCACGGCGGTCTTTTAAGAAACACGATCGCCTGCAGGGAAAAGAACATATCCCCTTTCCTCCGGCGAGAGCACCTGGGATACAGTGCTCACTGATCACCAGTGGCAGTGCCCCATGAATGATCATCTCCAAACTGCCGCTTCCTTTAAAGGCAAAACCCTTCAGCTGCCTGCGGTTTAACTCAGGTGAGAGTGTGATGCGGCTTACACCGGCCTTCAGCAGTAGATCTGCTGCTGGGTCATTGAATACAGGCAGCGAAAAATCGGCTACCACCCTCAGATCATCCTGCAAGGCGTAATAGCACCCACCCAGATCCCCAGCCAGCACACCTTCAGCTGCCAAGGCTTTAGCGTGCTCCAGATATTTTGTGATCACTTTTTCCTGGCCCTCCTGCCAGATCCGCGGCAGCATTAGATATGGGGCTGCCCCCTGTTTGCGGCACTGATCCACAGCTGCTCTCAGCTTCTCTTCAGTCCAGGGCTCCCTACCCCTTAAAGAATAACCACCAAAATAGATGAGATCAGCCCCCCCTCTGAGGGCTGCCTTTAAACCGGCGAAATCTCCCACTGCCACAGCAAGATAGGGACGCTTCACCCCATCTCCCGGCAGTTCAGAGCTATGACCTCTCTTTTTATCAGCGTGCTGCTTCAGCGCAGACCAATACTTCTTTTGCCCCCTTTGGGCATCCCCGGGGAGCTTCCGCCGGTAGCGGAGAAGACGGGCCCTTTCCAGAGCCTCAGTGAGCTGCCGCCGAACAGCATTGATCTCACTTACCGGAAAAATCACACCTGGTTCGATCTCACACTCCAGCTTTTGAAGAACAAAGGGGGTGTTCCCCAAACGGTCCACCTGTGCCCGCACAGCTTCACCGGTCAGCTCATGCTTTCTCGCCTTTTCACCGATGAACTCACCTTGAGCAGTATAATGATAGCCATCCTCATCCCACCCTTCCAGCAGAAAAGGCTTGCCTATTCTAGCCACTGCTCTCATATTAAGGGGGATCCTCCGTTTGGAGGGGCCTGTGATCCCTTCCCTTGCCTCCTCTTCCAGCCGGCGATCCCGGGTTTTAAAAACCCGGTCACCCCTGCGCACAAAAAAGGGAATGTTGATCTCCACCTCACTGCCGGGGAGAACTTCATCCGCTTTTCTCCCCTGTGAGTACATCTCCTGTACATTAACCCCCCTACAGCCCTCAGCTGTCCAAAACTCAATCTCATCCCCAGCTGTAATAGGGAGTTTTGTCTTAAATCTTATCTTTCCTTGACCACCCTTGAGCACCCTCCCCAGGTGAAGCCCCCGGTTGTTGGGTTTGGTGTAGCCCATCAGATCAGAGCCGGGGTTGCCGTAAAAATAACCGGTTGTAAAACCGCGGTTAAAAACAAGGGCCAGATCACGGATTTCTTCAGGGGTTACCTTATAGTTGTCCGGATCCTCCCAGGCTCTCTGTAAAGCCTCCTTATAGATGCGCACAACAGTTGCTACATACTCCGGGCTTTTCATTCTCCCCTCAATCTTTAGAGATGAAATACCGGCTTTAACCAGGTCCGGCAGTTCTCTGATCAGCATCAGATCCTGTGGGCTCATCAGGTGTTCCCCCTGATGGTCAAGATAAAGCTCCCGCCCCTTCTCATCTACAAGCTGATAGGGAAGTCTGCAGGGTTGGGCACACCGTCCCCGGTTGCCGCTCCTCCCACCCACCATACTGCTGAACAGACACTGCCCGGAATAACAAAAGCATAGAGCCCCGTGCACAAAAACCTCTAGATCCATAGTGGTCTTCTTCCTAATCTGCAGCAGATCAGCATATCCCACTTCTCTGGCCAAAATCACTCGATCAAACCCCAGTTCCTCCAGAAACCTGACACCTGCGGCATTATGAACTGTCATCTGAGTGCTGCCGTGCAGGGAAATATCAGGGAGAAGTTCTTTGATCATTGCTGCAGCACCTAAATCCTGAACGATCAGTGCATCTGCTCCCTCCCTGTACAAAAAAAACAGGTAATCGGTAAATTCACCGAATTCCCTGTTATCCACCAGTGTGTTGACTGTAATATAGATCCGCACATTCCTGGTGTGGGCATACTCAAAGGCATCCTTAAGTGCACTGCGGTCGAAATTATCGGCAAATGCTCTCGCCCCAAACATCTTCCCTGCCAGATAAACAGCATCTGCCCCGTTTTCCACCGCAGCCCTTAAAGCCTGAGGGTTTCCTGCAGGTGCCAGCAGTTCCGGTTTTCTGTTCGCCATTCCTTTAATCAGCAACCTCCATGAAAAAAATGATCATTAATAAATATTAATACCCGTTAAATAGCAAAGCCATCCCAACAATAAGCATTACCACTTCTGCACACGGCTGACCCGCAGCAGCCCTGAACAGGGGATGATCTCCACACCCCGCTGTTCCAGTTCATCCAAAAAGAGGTTTAACCCAAGGGAATCGCTGGCCATATGGCCGGCGATCACCACATTGATGTGGTGTTTCTCAGCTTCTTTGCGGTGGTCCTCACCCATGTGCATCCCCACTATAGTTCCTACACCTGCTACAGCCAGCTTTTCATAAGATTCCCTGGCACCGCTGGTGCCACCGGTCATATCCACAAAAATCTTACCAGCCCGCCTTTTATCGCTTCCTACCACGATCTTAGGCCCGGCATTGCGCTTCATACTCTCTCTGTATTCAGGGATCTCCTTCAGCAATTTCACTATATCCCCCACTGTTTCCGGGTCATTTTTTCCAAAATAACGGGTTAAGTAATCCTGTACTAAATTATCAGCCGGTGTATGCACACACATCATCGGGATACCTAAGAGAGTTGCTGCATCCACTGCTCTGTTATGGTTGATGGGCATGAATCTGCGCTCTACTTCAGCGATCCTTTTGGCCATCAGCCCCTCTGCCACATTGATCGGCACACCCAACATATGGAGTTCATCCTCCTGAATGTGCATGACCTCATACAGGGCTGCCAGTGCTTTTCCTTCCGGGTGGTGGGAGATGATCAAGTCGATTCTTTTCCCCTTTTCCCGCAGGCGGTCAGCCAACAGGACCTCTCCCACTTCTATATCAATACCGGCCAATACACCATCCACATCCTGATCAGGATCCCCATAGAGCACCCTTGTATCACCGTAAGGGTTCCTCAATGTTTCCTGGTCAAAATCCTTTTTCTCGCTTTCCTTCAGGTCCGCATACTCCTTTTCCCGCTTAGACAGCTCCCTTTTTACTCCTTTTTCACCCCGCGGGTCAGCGGCGATTCCTTTGCGAACAGCGATCTCATAAATATCCCTTATTCTCACCGGTTTCTCCTCCCTCAACTAAGTTTAACTCCTCTGCAGCCAATCAGACAATTGCTCAAAGGTCATAGTATTAATAACATCATTCCTCTCCAACCAACCCCGGCGAGCCTGCAGCACCCCGTACTGCAGATCATCCAAATAATGCAGGTCATGGGCATCTGTATTCACAGCAAAACAAACCCCCAGTTCCTTCCCCCTGCGGATATACCGGTCACAGAGGTCTAATCGGTCCGGGGATGAGTTGATCTCCAGAGCTGTACCTGTTGCTGCTGCAATCTTTAAAACCTGATCAATATCTATGGAATAGGGCTCTCTCCTGCCGAGCAGGCGCCCTGTTGGATGCCCGATAATATCCACATGTTTATTCTGCATTGCGCCAACCACCCTCTCAGTGAGGGTTGTCTCGTCCTGATTGAATCCTGAGTGAATAGATGCCACAACAATATCCATCTCTGCTAACAGGTCATCATCGAAATCCAAACTGCCGTCAGGGCGAATCTCCACTTCAATCCCAGCCAGCAGACGAAAATCAGTGAACCTTTGGTTTATACGGCGGATCTCCTCCCGCTGCTCCCAAATCCTATCCTCGGTCAAACCACAGGCAACATGGAGAGATTTAGAGTGATCTGTTACAGCCATATACTGGTAGCCGCGCCTGCGTGCCTCTACAGCCAGTTCTTCAACGGTATTGACCCCATCACTCCACTGGCTGTGGACATGCAGGTCCCCTTTAAGATCACATTCCTCCAGCAGATAGGGGAGAACACCTCTTCTAGCAGCCTGGATCTCACCTTTCCCCTCCCGCAGTTCGGGTGGTATATACAACATCCCCAATCTGCTGTAGAGTTCCTCCTCAGAGGAAGGGAGTGGTCCCTCTTGACCGGGATAGATCCCTTTTTCACTGATCTCCCACCCTGATCTGCGGGCAAGAACACATAATTCCTCATTGTGTTCCTTTGACCCTGTCATATACTGCAGCGCAGCAGCATAATACTCAGGTCGAACAACCGAAATATCTGCTCTGATACCCCATTTTGTTATGAGCGACAGCTGACAATCACCTGCCATCAACAACTCCTGGAGAAAAGGAGCGTTTGCCAATTCCTCAATTACAGTCAAAGGATCATGAGCAACTGCAACAAAATCCAGATCACCCACAGTCTCCCTACCGCGCCTGAGGCTGCCGGCAGTTTTCACCATTGTTATGCCAGACAGATCTTTAAGATAATCCTTTATCTCGCCGGCAACAGCAAAGGCATGATGCAGCAGCAGCCTCTGTTTAGATGATGCAAGGGTTTCCAGACCGCGCAGAACCGCCTCTTCGGTTTTGATGCCGATACCGGGCAGTTCTCTGAGGCGCTTTTCCCGAGCAGCAGTCTCCAATTCAGCCAGATCTCTCGGTTTTAGATGTTGGTAGATAATTTGTGCGGTCTTTGCACCGACCCCGGGTATCAGCAGCAGTTGACGCAGGGAAGCAGGCACTTTTTCCCGAAGTTCATCATAGTACCTCAGCTTCCCTGTGGTTATTAACTCTTGTATTTTCTTGGCCAGAGCATCCCCTATCCCCGGTATCTCTTTAAGACGCCCTTCCCGGGAAAGCTGAAAAGCATCCAAATAGGTATTGCTCAACTTATGGGCAGCTCTCCTATAGGCACGGGATTTATAAGGGCTCTCCCCGAGTATGTCCAGCAGGTCTGCTATTTCATTGAAGATCTGTGCTATTTCCCAGTTATTCATCTTTACTGCTCAGTTCTTTGACCTCATCCAGTTGTTTGGAAAGATTGTCATAATCCTCATGTAATCTGACCAGATCCTCTGCAATGTTCAGAGCAGCCCATACAGCCACTTTGCTCAAAGGCAGTTGTGGGTTTTTCTGCCCCACCAACCGCATCTTCCGGTCAACATAGGCAGCAATTTTTTCAATTACCGCTGGATCAGTCTGCCCTTTGATAACATACTCCTCACCATAAATATTCACTGTTACCTTAGTTTTTCCCTGATCTGCGATCTCCCTCTCCGCCCCTTCCAATAAAGATTCCTCACTTGTAACTCTTTCCATAAACCAATCTCTCCCCCTGGATTATTGAGGATATGAAAAACTTCTCCAGAAGCTTAGCCGAATCCTGCCAAACTTATCTCAAACGTGCGCCTGCTTCCCTCTCCAGAAGTTGAAGAATACCGCTGTGTATCTCTGCCACCTCTTCATCGGTCAGTGTGCGCTCAGGTGACTGGTAGAGCAGAGAATAAGCCAAACTCCTGTAACCCTCTGGAACCTGGTCACCATAATAGACATCAAACAGCCGCGCTTCCTTGAGGAGGTTTCCCCCCCCTCTGCAGATCAGTTCCTGTACCCGGGCAGCAGGCACTGAAAAAGGAACAAGCACAGCCAGGTCCCTACTTACCCCGGGGTAGCGGGGTATGGGCTGAGCTATAAAATCCCGGCTGCTGAATTGAATCACTTTATCCAGGTCTAATTCACAGTAGACAACCCTTGTCTTGATTTCGTAATTAGCTAACAGATCAGGATGAAGTTCTCCCAGATACCCCAGCAGTTCTTTTTCATAAAAGATCTGCGCTGACCGTCCCGGGTGCAAGGCCGGGGAACCGGCATAGCTTTGAAATTGAACACCTTCTACCCTCAGTATTTCCAGGATTCCCTCTACAATCCCTTTGAGATAGTAAAAGTCCCTCTCCATATCCTTTGCCTGCCAGCCGGTATCAACTTTGCCACAGGCGATCATTCCCAGGTGGAGGCGCTCATCAGGCGTTTTCCCCTCCCCACTGGGGATAAATACATTACCCACCTCAAACAACCCGAGATCGGTCAGTTTGCGGTGATAATTATAAGTTAGGATATCCATCAAGCCAGGCAGGAGCATTGTCCGCATCACACCCTGCTCTTCTCCCAACGGATTTTTGATTCTCAAAACATTTCTCAAAGGACTGTCCTGGGGTATCCTTAGCTTATCATAAACATTTTCTCCGATAAAACTGTAGGTAACCACTTCATCAAGCCCAAAGCCGCACACAGTATCGGTCACCAATTCTTTTATGGAATCTGAGTATTCCTGGTCCTGGACCAGTGTCCCTGCCGGATAGGTTACCGGTATCTGATCATAACCATAGAGACGGGCTACCTCTTCGATTAGATCCACTTCTTCAGATATATCCACCCGGTATGGGGGAACTGTTACCAGAATACTATCCTGACCGCACAGTTCACAGGGAAAATCCAGCCTACTCAGGATCTCCTGAACTTCTGCTCGGGTTAATTCTGTCCCCAAGACCCTGTTCACCCGGGAGGTGCGCAGTCTGACAGTGCGCTGAGGCTCAGGCCTTATATAATTATCGATCACATCTGCTGTAACTTCCCCGGCACCCAACTGTTGGATCAGCTGTGCCGCCCGATCGAGAGCAGGAATAACACCCTCCGGGTTAACACCCTTTTCAAAACGGGCTGAAGCCTCTGTCCGCATCCCCAACCTCATCGCTGTCTTTCGCACACTATAGGGATCAAACAAAGCGGATTCCAAAACAATTGTCCGGGTTTTTTCAGTCACTTCACTGGCCAGACCGCCCATAACACCAGCTATTGCCACAGCTTCATCCTGATCAGCGATCACCAGCATCTCGACATCCAGTTCCCTTTCAGCTCCATCAAGTGAAACCATCTTTTCTCCGGGTTTGGCCCGTCTGACATTGATCTGTCTCCCTTTCAGCATATCATAATCAAAAGCATGTAGGGGTTGGCCGTATTCCAGCATAACATAATTGGTCACATCAACAATATTGTTGATCGGCCTCATCCCTGCTGACAGCAGCCTGTACTGCATCCAGGATGGGGATGGGCCTAACTTGATATTGCGCACAACACGGCAGGCATAACGGCGGCAAAGATCCGGGTCCTGGATCGTAACCCCGATCAGGTCCACTGTTTTCTCCTCACATTCTTCCACCGCCACTTTGGGCAGGTTCAACTTGGTCCCAGCTATGATCCCTTTCACTTCCCGGGCAATATTGATCACAGCCTGGCAGTCCCCTCTGTTGGGGGTCAGCTCAAACTCCAGAATGCGGTCATCAAGATTCAATGCTTTATCCAAGCTGGTACCAGGCGTTATATCGCCGCCCAATAACAGGATTCCCTTATCATCTCCAAAACCCCATTCATCTGTTCCCAGTTCCGCACCGGAACAGAGCATCCCTTCGGACAGCTCACCCCGAAACTCCCTTGCTTCCACCTTTCCGCCGGGCAGGGTCACACCGGGCAGAGCCACAGCGACACAAGCACCAACCTTTAAATTCGGTGCACCGCTGACCAGTTGAATAATACCGGAACCTGTATCCACACTGCATAGACAGAGGTGGTCAGCATTGGGATGAGGCTTCACCTCCAAAATCTTTCCCACAATGATCTGATCCAGTCCTTCCACAGGGGCAAATACCCCTTCAACAGCTAAGCCGACCATAGTCAACTTCTCAGCCAGTTCCTCCGGCGATAATTCGAAATCCACATATTCCTGCAGCCAACTGTATGCTACACGCAAGGTACAATCCCTCCTAAAACTGATGCAGAAATCTTACATCATTTTCAAAGAAGAGGCGCATATCATTGATCCCGTATTTGAGCATAGCGATCCTCTCCACACCCATACCGAAAGCAAAGCCCACAACTTCCTCCGGGTCATATCCTGCATTGGCCAGCACCTTAGGGTGAACCATCCCACAACCCAGGATCTCCAACCAACCTGTATATGAACAAACCCGGCAGCCTTTGCCACTGCAGTTCATACATGATATATCCACCTCAGCGCTAGGCTCAGTAAAAGGGAAAAAGCTAGGCCTCAATCTGATCTCCCGCTCCTGACCAAACATCTGTCTGGCAAAGTTCAACAATACTCCCTTCAGGTCTCCAAGAGTACACTGCCTGTCTACCAGCAGCCCTTCCACCTGATGGAACATCGGTGAATGGGTAGCATCATCATCCCTCCGGTAGACCTTGCCCGGTGCAATAATCCTCACCGGAAGATGGGGTACCCTCTTTTCCATCACACGTATCTGCACTGGGGAGGTGTGGGTACGCAGTAAAACATCCTCACTGAAATAAAAAGAATCCTGCATATCCCTGGCTGGATGGCCTTTGGGAATATTCAAAGCCTCAAAATTGTAATAATCATATTCCACCTCAGGCCCCTCTGCCACCTTAAAACCCATAGCAGTAAAGATATCCTTGATCTCAGCCATGATAATTGATAAAGGATGCCTATGGCCCAGCTGTACAGGCCTGCCGGGAAGAGTCACATCAATGGCTTCCTCTGCCAGTTTTCTTTCCTTCTCCGCAGCATTCAGTACCGCCAACCGTTTGTCCAATTCCTCTTCGATCAGCTGACGCACATGATTGGCCAGTTCTCCCAAGCGGGGTCTTTCTTCAGGCGGTACACTGCCCATACCCCTTAAGACCCTGGTCAGCTGTCCCTTTTTTCCCAAATACTTAACCCGCAACCCTTGAAGCTCATCCCTGCTGCCTGCATCTTTGAGATCTGCTAAAGCGCTCTCCTTAATTTTTTCTATTTCTTTTTCCACCCTGTTATCCACCCCTTTTTTCAACAATGAAAAACCCCCGTCTGCTAAGGGACGGGGGTCTGATAACCCGCGCGGTACCACCCTTCTTGGCCTTGCGGCCCTCTTTAGGGTAATGCTTGATGTTAACGGTAGACCGGCACCATCTACTGGCCATTTAAGCGTTCAACAGTGCAGCTCACAGGCGAACTTCAGCAAGCCGGATCCTGGCAGTACTCTCAGTCTGTGATACAGCCTCCCTGAAAGGCCCTCTGCTCACTTACTCCTCCCGGTCATAGCTTTTTGCTGTTTGCAGTTTTGCTATATCAGCCATCCTAATGATACAAATATTTGCGATAGAGCATAAAAGCATACAGTGATCCAGTGTATTTAAAAATCGTCCAGTAAAAACGAGCGGGAATCGGCATCCCTCTCACATCCTTTGTGGAGATAGACTAGATGCACCTTGAGTGCATTATATCACATGGCCGCTCCTGGCACAACATCCCCTTTTCTACCCTTCTCCTGCCATCAGTCTGCCCACTGCTTACTCATTCGGGTCCCGCTGGCGGAAGATTTCATAAAGGATCAGAGATGCCGCTACAGCAGCATTCAAAGATTCAACCCCTTCTGTTAAAGGAATCCTAACTCTGAGGTCAACCAAATCCAATAACTCCGCTCTGATACCCCGGGACTCGTTTCCGATCAGGATCAAATGGCCTCCTTTACGAAAATCCCAGTGATAATATTTCCTATCTGCTCTTGGATCCGCAGCAATAGTAACAAAGCCAGCCTCTTTTACTTTTCTAATCAGTGTGATGAGCTCCACCTGCTGAAAAACAGGAACACGAAAAACAGCTCCCATGGTTGCCCTCAGCACCTTGGGATTAAAGAGATCTACAGTGCCATCTCCCAAAAAAACGCCACTTACCCCTACCCCAGCAGCAGATCTGATTATTGTCCCGAGGTTCCCAGGGTCCTGCAGGCCGTCCAGTGCAACTAAAAGCCCATCCCCTTCTTTGATAACCTGCTCTTCACCCCAGACAGGCATAGAACATACAGCCAGCACTCCCTGAGGTGTCTCTGTATCAGAGATTTTTGCCAACAGCTCATCTTTAACAAAAAATAAAGGAAGCTGCTGAAGCCTGGCTTGTTCCATGATTTCTTTACACTTTTGGCTATGCAGCTTATTCTCTGCCACCATCACAAAATCTAAAGGGGCCTCATTGATCAGCGCATCCTCAACAAAGTTGACACCTTCGATCAAAAAATTTTTATACAGCTCCCTGTACTTTCTTTTTTTTAAACAGCGAGCAAATTTGATCGCCTGCTTCGATGTTTTTATTTCCAAAAAAATCACCTTAACTTCGTGCTGTCAGGTGCAGCAGACCGGATTATCATATAAAAAAAGCATGGTAAAACACCATACTTTTTTCATACTCTTATTTCATTCTCTTAGAGATTGCGTTTTGCCAATTCCACAAGCTTGCTGAAAGCTGATGCATCATTGACCGCAAGCTCTGCCAGCATCTTTCTGTTCACACCGACCCCGGCTTTTTTCAGCCCGTTCATAAATCTATTGTAAGAAAGACCATTGCTGCGAGCAGCAGCGTTGATCCGTGTGATCCAGAGTTGCCGGAAATCACGCTTCCGCAGCCTCCTGTGAATATAGGCATAGTTCAGTGATTTCATTACTTGCTGGTTGGCTACCCGAAATAGCTTGCTCTTTGCTCCCCGATAGCCCCTGGCTAACTTCAATATCTTTTTATGGCGGCGCCTTGTAACTGGTCCGCCTTTTACCCTTGCCATGACCGTTAACCTCCTTTGTGCTTACAAATAGGGCAGTAATCGCTTCATCCTTTTCTGGTCAGAGGCGCTCAGAACCTCTGCCCTGCGGAGGCGACGCTTTCTCTCGCTTGACTTTTTGGCAAGCAGGTGACTCTTGAAAGCCTTCGCTCTTTTCCATTTACCGCTGGCAGTACGTTTGAATCTCTTGGCAGCCCCCCGGTGTGTCTTCATTTTCGGCATTGTTTAGTCTCCTTTCACCTGTTCCTGGGTTTTGGGCGCCAGGATCATGATCATATTACGCCCTTCAACCTTGGGTTGCTTTTCCATAACCGCCACATCTTCCAATTCATTAAAAAACTTCAGGCAAAGATCATGTCCCAGGCTGGCATGTGTAATTTCCCGGCCTCTGAACATCAAGGTTACTTTCACCTTATCTCCATCACTCAAAAACCTCCGGGCGTTCTTTACCTTCACCTGAAAGTCATGGTTCTCAATCCGTGGTCTGATTTTGACTTCTTTAATATTGATAACACGCTGCTTTTTACGAGCATCACGCTCACGCTTACTCTGTTCGTACTTATATTTGCCGTAGTCCATTATCCGGCAAACCGGTGGTTTAGCCTGGGGCGCCACCTCTACGAGATCAAGCCCCTGCTCAGCAGCAATACGTAGCCCTTCCTTGATCGGCATAATCCCTAGCTGTTGGCCGTTGCTGTCAATCACCCGGGCTTCCCGAACACGGATCTCCTCATTGACCCGCAGATCCTTAATAATTATACGCCACCTCCTTAACAATATATGAAAAATATTAAAAAGCGGGTTGGCAATGACCACCCGCTTTTAGATACAGCATACCCCTAAAATAACCCTAGCAGCTGTTTTCGCCCTAAGGTGAGAAGCGAGCGGCTTCTACTTGCACTTTAACAGTATAGCATATCTATTTTTCCGCTGTCAATGGGGGGACGTGTGACATGGGGCGGTGACACGGGGACAAAGGGAGAGGTTCCTTGTGTGACACGGGGACGGGGTTACTGTCACGTGACACGACCCCCGTCAGACTGTGTGACAAACACGCAGGTTTTTTCTAAATAATAGTATCCATTAACGCCAAATCGGATGTTGATAGCAAAAATTTAAGAGATTAATACCCGTTTTT
>JGI24714J26587_10001267_pt1 | contig 17948 bp, 12 predicted proteins | sample BioPla4DNA2_FD_26587 | JGI IMG/M metagenome (IMG submission 26587)
AGAATAAAATTCAAAGTTACTGTTGCTGTATTTTTCTCCTATTGTACATAATTTTTCATAATATTCCTGTGTAAACCTAAGCAGCTGATTGTTATCAAATCTATTTAAAGAGTTGCTTTATTGTCTATTAAATTTTCTTCTATACTTTTAATTTTTTTACTAAATATCATTTGAGAAACTCTATTTTGCTCTTCTCTTTCTAACCTTTTCTTTTCTGTTTGCTTATCCACCAATTCTATACCTTTATTTATAATCTGTTCTACTTTTTGCTGCCTTTCTTCTTTAACTTCTTTATAAAGCCCTTTAAATTCCTCTTTCTTAACAATCATTTTTTCATCTATAGATTTTAATAAGGCATTATAAATGTTCTTATAATTTCTTTCCATTGTACCTGCTGTATCCGTTGGAACGGTTATATCTACAACTACTTTCGTCTCAGTTTCCCCTTCATCAAAAAAAGTTATTTTAATTTTTCCTCTTCCTCCATCTGTCCCTGTCATCTTGAAAAACTTTCCTTGTATCTCATAAATATCTTTATTGACCTGCAGGTCTTTAAAATAATTCTCTAATGCTAAATTATGAGAAAGTATCTCAATCGCTTCTGCTTTCCTCCGATTCATTGTAAAAGACTCTCTTTGTGTCTTTGACATATTACCCGTTATATCTTCTGCTTTTTTCTTAATATTTTCTGTAGCCGTTTTTGCTTTTTCCATTATGTTCGCTTCATCTAATGCTTTTTTTACATCATCTGAAATTTTCTTAAAGTTATCAAATAAGCTCATCTTCTCTCTCCTTAAATTGATTATTAAAATTTTGTAAAATTAACATCAATAAATTAAAGATTTGAAAACAGCTCTTTTATTACACCTCCTTCTTTTTCAAAGAATAAATTGCTTATTTCTCCATAAGCATTGAAATAATACAATTATTATACTATATTGATGAGCTCTCTTCTACCAATTTATGATTTATTTTGAGTTTTCTCGACAAGAATCGATAAGCTATAAAAGAAAAAGTCCAGAAAAGCTAAAATCTCTTCTGGACTAATTATTTATGATATGGTTCACCTTTTATGATTTTAAACCAACGATATACCTGCTCCAATAAAATCAGCCTCATCAGCTGATGCGGAAAAGTCATTTTTGAAAAGCTAAGCTGAAAATCAGCCCGGTTCAGAACTTCTTTTGAGAGTCCAATGGAGCCTCCTATGATAAAAGTGATATGACTTCTTCCTTTTAAACTTAAATCTTCTATTTTTTTAGCCATTTCTTCTGAAGAAAAGACTTTGCCTTCTATAGCTAAGGCAATTACGTAGGTATCTTCTTTTATATGATCTAAAATCCTTTTTCCTTCTTTGTTTTTTACCTCTTCTTCCTGAGCCAGGCTCATATTTTCAGGGGCTTTTTCATCAGCCAGTTCGATAATTTCCAGTTTACAATACCTTGATAAGCGTTTTGCATATTCGGCTATGCCCATATGAAAATATTTTTCTTTAAGTTTTCCTACGGCAATAATCGTTATTTTCATATGATCTCCTTATACAATTAAAAGGCAAGCCAAAAGACTGCCCCCTTAATGTCCTTTATTATTTTTTTACTCTTATAATTTCAGCACCCATGGCATTTAACTTCTTTTCAATGGCTTCGTAACCTCTGTCAATATATTGAAGATTATTTATAGTGGTTTTTCCTTCTGCTGCCAAAGCAGCTAACACAAGTCCTGCACCTGCGCGAAGGTCTGTCGCAGAAACCTGTGCACCTGAAAGCTTTTTCACACCTTTTATAACGGCTACTCTGCCTTCTACTTTAATATCTGCCCCCAGGCGTTTAAGTTCATCTATGTACTGAAAACGGTTTTCCCAAACACTTTCTGTGATAATACTGGTCCCCTCTGCAATACTTAAAAGAGCTGACATCTGAGGTTGTAAATCGGTTGGGAAACCAGGATAAGGCAGGGTTTTAATATTGACTGCCTTAAGTCTGTCTTTTGCTTTAACCCTTATGTAATCATCGCCTTCTTCCAACTCAACACCCATTTCAAGAAGTTTAGCTGAAACAGATTCCATATGCTTAGGAATCAAATTGTGAACCGTTACATCGCCTCTGGTAATTGCACCAGCTATCATATAAGTACCTGCTTCAATCTGATCTGGTATAATCATGTAATTGGTGCCAGATAACTTCTTAACACCTACAATACGGATAACATCCGTACCTGCACCTTTAATGTTAGCTCCCATGCTGTTTAAGAAGTTGGCTGTATCCACCACGTGAGGTTCTTTAGCCGCATTTTCTATGGTTGTCGTCCCCTCAGCTAAAACGGCTGCCAACATAATATTAATTGTTGCACCTACACTGACCACGTCCAGATAAATTTGGGTACCTACTAATTTGTCTGCACGCGCTTTTATCATACCGTGTTCTACAACAACCTCTGCACCTAAAGCCGTAAAGCCTTTAATATGTTGATCTATCGGTCTGGTTCCAAAATTACATCCTCCCGGAAAGGCCACTTCTGCCTGTTTATACCTACCGAGAAGGGCTCCTAACAGGTAATATGAAGCCCGAATTTTCTTAACAGCTTCATACGTTGCACAAAAATTATTCAAATTTCTGCTGTCAATTCTCAAGGTATGAGGGTCTAAAAAATCGCATTTTACACCCATTTCATTTAATGTATCTGCTAAACTGATGACATCATCGATATAAGGTAAATTTTCAATAACACATACATCATTAGCAAGTATAGCTGCAGGAATCATAGCAACAGCGGCATTTTTGGCGCCGCTTACAAATACTTCTCCTTCAAGTCTTTTTCCACCGTTTACAATTAATTCTTCCAATATTAACACCTCTTAAATCGGATTTATCTACTTTGTAAAATCATAATTATCAATTGGTTATAAATTAAGAAATAGCTCTCAGAAAAAAACAATAGAAACTTTTCTATATACATACTAAAATTTTCAAATTCTATACCTCAATCCATTATAACATTAAAATTTAATAGAAGAAAGCCCCTTTATTAAAAATATTATCTAAAATTGTATCTTTGCATTTTCAAATGACATTTTGCTCGTATATGCATTCAGAAAAAAGCTTCTTCCGTCTGCCAGGGTTATCCTGTAGTAAGGGATTGCTTCCCAGCCACTGTCTGTCCTTTTATCCGATTCTATGAGGTAGCCAATGTCAATTTTTTGAATCACAATAATACTCTTGTTATCTTCAATCTTTTTAAATTGATTCATAAAACCAAAAAGTATTTCATCGGGCGCATAAATGCTTCTTGAAAACTCGGTATATTTTACAGGTTTCATTTTATAAATATCAGCATACTCTATTCCTTCCGCCCTAATAAGTATCTCTATATAACTATTGTATATATAACTGTCTTTATAAGTTTCATAATACAAAAACCTATATACCCCTTTTTCTTCTTCCATAAAATCTACTTTTAAATCCGATAAATTATAATCCATTTTTTTTAAAAAATTATCGGCTAATTTTTTAGCATCTTCTTTTGAATATATGACTTGTTCCTTAAAATTAAGCTCTTCACTGTAACTAATTCTTCCGTCTGAAAATCCAATCGTTTTTCCATCCTTTTTATAGACTGTCTGAATAATGTCCGGCTCAATTTTTTCTATATATATACTAATTCCATCATTTGTATTAAAAAAAGTTTTAATAATCTGATCTATTTCATCTTCTGAAAAAATAACAGGAGCAAGGATTAATTTTCTCATAGGGGGATATTGCTTAGGCAGCAAAGTATAAAGCATGATATTATTTTCATATAATAACTTTTTTATATTACTCTCTTGCTGGCTGGTTAAAGTATAAATACTGGAGTTCTTTTGATAATTCATATAAGCCAATACGATATTTAAAATAAGAAAAATGACAATAAGTATGTTTTTTACCTTCGCCCAATTCATACAGCATTACCCCTATAATAATAAAATAAAATTAATCTTCTTGCGTTGCTTTAATAGGAAAAATCATGTCTTCTGTGTGTATAATCCAAAAAATTTCCGGGTCTTTATCTAAAGATTCTTGATAATAAGCCCAATACATATCATGAATTTTTGCTTCTTCTTCAACAAGGAAATTAAAGCGGTTAATGGCTTCGAGGAAGGATACATTTAAATCGACCTCTTTATCTAATAAATAACCTTCCCAGATCAATCTTTTATATTGTTTAACTTTTTTATTCTCTACGATGATCTTAACAGCATGATTCATTCCCGTTTCTTCTGCTATTTCCCGGGAAAAAATATAAGGCATATCATTAATAATATAATCAAAATAGAATTCCCATCCTTTTTCCGTTTCCTTTTGCTCTGACAAGTAAAGAAAAGTTTCAAGGGAAGAATTATTGCTAAAGGCTTTTTCATGCTCATCTAAAAAATCTTTAGCTATTTTGTAACTTTCCAAAAAGCTTGTTTTTGTACTAACGGTTGAACTGGTTTGACTGGTATATTCCAAAACGCCATTTGGAAAGTATTTAACGATTACATTTCCTTCAATATAAAAAATCGTTCCATCACTAATCTTTTGCTTTCTCTTTAAGCTTGGATTAATAAAAAGAGGATTGACCAGTTTGTCCAACTTTTCCTCATTGAGCTTACCTGCTTCTTTTAATGAATTTTTCATTCTGATTAATTGATAGCTGGGGAATTCATTAAAAGCAGGTAAAAAAACATTGTTTTCAAATTGATTCATCATGATTTGCTTGGTTGAGTTATATATCAGGCCTGTAGATTCTTCACTAATCTTGTTAATCAAATTATATATATTCAATTGGTCTTGTTTGATTGCCACGATATAGACTTTATTGCTTTTTTCATTAATAAAATAACAATTGATTTCCTGATTAATATTTTTATCTGGTATAACCAAAAGCTGATTAAACTCGCCTATATTAGAAATCGTACTGTTTTCATTTCCAAAGCCTGACAAGGGGATGGAATCTGTAAAAGCATATAAAATAGACTTTTGAGAAAAAATTTTTCTCCAGTCCAAACTTTCTTCTTTTATAAAGCGTCCTTCAAAAAGAGCCCTGACTAAAATATCTCCCATCTCTTCCTGAGCTTCTTTAAATTCTTCACTGGACCGGTTAAGAACATTGTAAACCCCACCTTCAAATCCTAAATTGATAATAATTCTTGCAGGTTGCAAGGCAGATATGGGCTCAGCAGAATATTTTATAATATTCGATGTATTTTTTGCCCATAAATTATAAAAAAAGTTACGGCTTGACAAATTGCCAAACCATAACTCTCCTGTCTGAATACAACTTATTATAATCAATGCAAATAATAGTAATGTTTTTAATCTTGATTTATCCATCTAAATCACCAAATGATTATTATCTATTTTACCAGTGTCTCTAAAGCATTTTTCCCATCCACAGCTGTGTCAAGAATATTAATAATTTTTATTTCTTCTAATTCTTTCTTGATAGTCGTATCCTTACAATCTATCCTGAATTTAAAAGCTTTTTCCTGTTCATATTGCTTAGCAACAATAATAATATAATTATTACCTTCTTTAAGTTCTATTAATTGCGAAAACAGTCCAGAGGCCCCAACCACTTGCGTATAAATTTTTGCATTATCTTTTTTACCTTCCTGATATACAACAAAGGTTATAACCATTCCTTTATCTGCTTCACCAGATATATTTCTATATCTGTCAAAAGTTACTTCATGTTTTTTCGTAATACCTGCCGTAATTTTTATCATATCCAAATCCAAAATACCAGATTTTTCTATATTAACAGAACTTACTGGATCGTTTTCTAATGAATTTGCTCTTACTTCGGCAGTTGAAAAAAACATCACCAAAGCAAAAATCCCTATATATAAAAACTTACGCATTGGGTTACCTCCTTCCATATGATATATTTAAATCACTGCTATTATATTATACAAGATATATATTACAAAAACATTACATGATGCTTAATTTTAAATTACAAGCTTTATTTTGGGAATTTCATAGTAATGGTTGTTCCCTTACCATACTCACTTTCTGCATAAATCTTTCCTTTATGATGCTCCATAATTTCTTTAGCAATTGCCAGACCCAGACCGGTACCTCCCATTTGTCTGGACCTTGCCTTGTCTACCCTGTAGAAACGTTCAAAAATCCGAGGTAAATCACTTTCCGGGATACCAAATCCTGTATCTGTAACTTTTACGACAACAAAATCCTCCTCTTCTGACAGACTTACATTAATCTTTGCTTCTTCAGGACTATATTTTATGGCATTACTTATCACATTGCTTAAAACTTGCTGAATTCTTTCCGGATCAATATTTATAATGATTTTTTCATTCGTTATGGAATAACCAAGGTTCTGATTTTTCTTTTGTGCAAGAATTTGATGCTGCTCTACACTTTTAATAATCAGTTGGGCGATATTAACGGACTTTAAATTAAATTTGACTTGCTTGTTATCTAACCTGGATAACTCCAGTAAATCTTGTACCAATGCAGTCATCCTGTCTGCTTCATTATTAATAACCTGGAGGAAAGAAAGCGCTAAATCTTTATTATCCACTGCACCATCCAACAAAGTTTCTGCATAACTTTTTACTGTCGTTAAGGGCGTTCTTAATTCATGAGAAACGTTTGCCACAAACTCTTTTCTCATTTCTTCTAATTCTTTTTGTTCTGTTACGTCCTGCAATACAATAATAACCCCGTCACTTTCACCCTTTTTCCTTCCATAAGTCGCAAAACAGCCATTTATATATTTATCTTTTACAAGCATCAAATGCTGTTTTATATACCCTGGCTTCATCGTAAGAAACTCATCAAAGCTTAACTCAATACCATTTCTCTTAAAGATATCATAAAAATACTGTTCTTTGTCCGTCATATCCAGCATTGTATGTGCAGCAGGATTGGCATGGATCAAATGACCTTTTCTGTCAAATGCTAAAATACCGTCTGCCATATGAGTAATAACCGTCTCTAATTTATTCTTTTCACCCGATATGGTTAATAACATTTGATTTAATTCTTCAGCCATATGATTAAAGCTTTCAGTTAACTGACCTATTTCATCGTTAGACTTTACATCAATTTTAGTGTCTAAATGACCTTCTGCCATTTCTTTTGCTTTTCTGGTCAATATTTTTATGGGTTCGGTTAAAGTCTTGGCAAAGTATGTGCCAAAAATGACTGTAATAAAGAGCGCTAAAAAGGATGCAATAACAATAATATTTGTAATGATTGCAATGCTATTAGAGGTCTCCTGAGTAGAAGCGCGGATAAAAATGATATTTTTCAGTACATCTCCAACTAATATGGGATAAGCATAATCAACATATTCTTGAACTAAGCCTCCCTCTAAAATTTGAACCGGATCTCCTACTGCAGGTTTTTTACTAATAATCGTTTCATAGACAACTCTTTTATTCCATTGCTCCTGTCCATTTTCTTCAGTATCTGGAATGATAATGTTTCCCTGGTCATCTAATATGTATATTTTCTTATTAATAAAAATACTTCTGTCGCCAACCCATGTATTGATATCTTTCCACCTGGGATTAATAGAGCCGTCATCCGATACAATATTTTCCCTAATGGATTCTGCTGTATTTTTTAATTCATTATGTATTTTTTTATATTCATTATCTCTTATTTGCCAGATAATAAAGGTTCCACTGGAAATCATTACAATGAGAACTAAGGTTAAGTATATGAATACTAACCTCCACTGTATGCTTTTCATACCATTACCCCTTAAAATAATAGCCTACCCCTCGTTTTGTTAAAATATATTCTGCACGACTGGGATCATCTTCAATTTTTTCTCTTAAGCGTCTTACGGTTACATCTACTGTCCGGATATCACCATAATATTCATAACCCCACACTTTTTCTAACAATACCTCTCTTGAAAAGACCTGACCTTTTTGTCTGGCCAAAAACTTCAATAATTCAAATTCCCTCAGGGTTAATTCGATGATTTTTCCGTCCTTCGTCACTTCATATTTTTCAGTATCAATCTTTAAATTATTATGGACAATGACATTTTTATTTTTTTCTTCTTTTATTTCTTTTTCAACAACGGCAATCCGTCTTAAATTAGCTTTTACTCTTGCCATTAATTCTCTTACACTAAAAGGTTTGGTGACATAATCATCTGCACCTAATTCCAGACCTAAAACTTTATCAACTTCTTCTGATCTGGCTGTTAACATTACAATAGGTGTCTCTTTTTTTTCTCTTATTTTTCTACATACCTGAAAGCCGTCTATTTTGGGCATCATTATATCCAGAAGAATTAAGTCCGGATCTTCTGAAAAGACTAAATCCAGCGCTTCTTCCCCATCATAAGCTATCAATACTTCATAGCCTTCTTTTTCTAAATTATAAGCAATAATATCTGCAATACTTTTTTCGTCATCTACCACTAAAATTTTTTGTGCCACTTAAATCACCATCCCATTAGATCCATGATATATACATTATTAAAATGCATATTTCTATCTTGATGCTAATTTTATTGTATCAAAAATAATAAATTGTGTAAAATAGATTATTATAAAAGGCGAACATTCTGATATGTTCGCCCTGAATCTTTTTATTTCAAATAATTATAAGGATTTTTTGCTTCTCCATTTAGTCTTATTTCAAAGTGCAGGTGTGAACCTGTACTGTTGCCGGTACTTCCCATGGCTGCAATCTGCTCACCCTTGGCAACCTTTTGACCTACCTGAACGTAAATTTTACTTAAATGAGCATAATAGCTTTCAAATCCATTGCCATGATTAATTCTTACAAGATATCCGTATCCTCCATGCCAGCCTGCTTCAACCACTGTACCTCCATCAGCTGCATATACAGGCGTACCAATTGGTGCAGCAAGATCTATTCCTGCATGGAATCTGCCCCAACGGTAACCAAAAGTTGAAGTTAATGTTCCTGAAGTAGGCATCCTGAAAGAACCTGTTGCACTTTTTGGTGGTGGTGTTTTTGTTCCTACAACGACTACGGATTCTTTGGGTTCTTTTATGACTTTTTCGGATATAATTTCTGTACCTTCTTCATAGCCATTTATCTTAATCTTATAAGCAGTTATTTCTTTTTCTCCTTCTTCACCTGGCTCAATCACTTTAATGTAAGTCTTGTATTGTGTGTCATCTTCTACATATCTGACAGGTTTTTCAATAGGCTCAGTATAAGTAAATTCTTCTTTTGTCATAACCGAAAGTATAGGCTTAGGTATATTCAGGTTAATCTCCTGACCAATTTGTAATATTCCCTCTTCTTCTAATCCAGGATTGGCTTTTAGTATATCTTCTATTGAAAGACCGTATCTTTCTGAAATTCCCCACAGGGTGTCTCCTTCTTCGATGGTATAAATTCTTTGCGCCTCAGTGCTCTTTGTTAAGAGTTCAACTGCATCATTAACCGCAATCATCTCATCTGAAACCTTGATACACTTGGGCTCTACTTTAACCTCTTCAACGAAAGAAATAAGTTCAGGCTTTATGCCTTCTTCAATATATTTAGCCTTTATTTTTTCAAGCACTTCTTCTGCTTCCTTGTTATTAATCAGTGTAGCCTGTTCTACACCATCGACTTTAATAACATAAGCTTTTATATCATAAGAAAGCGAATTCTTTAATTTAGTCAGTAATTCGTCTTTTGAAATAATCTCTTTTTGGGAAGCACGGACAGGTTCTACAAATAATTCACTGCAAACCTCAATGCTGCCTCCTAAATCTTTTTCGATTGAAAGCTTAACTTCGTTTAATAAATTATCTGCTGTTTCCTCTTCAAGAATAATACCCGCCACTTCTCCATCCAGCATAACAGAAAAAGCATTTGGAGTTTGAGAAATTTCAAATCCCAGATAAAAAACTGCTGTAAGTACAATAATCAATACAAAAAGCCTGAAATACTTTATCATATCAATAGATTGGATTCTTTCCAAATTAATCATATTTTTGTCCTCCATAAAAATTATTATGGCTTTTTAATAAGTATGTAACACATTTGTAAAAAATACAATCTTATTTTAACAAATAGATAATGTTTTGTAAAGGCATATATAAAAAAAATAGCCCCAAAATTTTGGGGCTAATAAGGTGACAAAAATTATCCCATTACAACAACAACTTCATGTTCTTTATTGTCAGATAAAGGAGGAATTATGTTGGAATCTAATTCTTTTCCGTCTAAAATAACTTTTTTTACACCCTTTGATACATGATCTGGGTTTTCTATCTTGATTTTATATCTTGTACCTCTGAATTCTCTTGTTACGGTATAACCATCCCATGCTTTAGGAATACATGGATCAACTTTTAATCCGTCATAATCTGGCTTAATTCCTAAAATCCATTGGGAAATGGTTACAAAGTTCCATGCAGCAGTTCCTGTAAGCCATGAATTCTTTGCCTGTCCTTGATTGGGGGCATCTTTACCCGCAATCATTTGTGCATAAACATAAGGTTCTAATTTATGAATTTCACTGATTTCTTCTAAGTAAGCCGGTGCTATTCTCTTATAGATTTCAAAGGCACGGTCTCCACGGCCAATAACGGTTTCAGCACATGCAATCCATGGATTGTTATGGCAGAAAATACCTGCATTTTCCTTATATCCAGGAGGATAGCTGGTGATTTCTCCTAATTTATAATCATAAGTTGTGTAAGCCGGTTGTTGCAATACAATTCCATAAGGTGTTTCTAATCTTTCTTTTACAGAATCTAATGCTTTCTGAGCTAAACCTTCTTCTACGCCAATTCCAGCCATTACACAAAAGCCTTGTGGCTCAATAAAGATTTGGCCTTCTTTATTTTCCTTACTGCCTACTTTACCTCCAAAAGCATCGTAAGCACGAAGGAACCATTCTCCATCGTAACCATATTCAATGGTTGCCTTAATCATATCATCAATGTGCTTTTGAGCTTTTTTGGCTTCTTCTTCTAAACCTCTTCTCTTACAAAGTTCAACATATTCTTTACCGATAAATACAAACATACCAGCTATAAATACAGATTCAGCCACTCTTCCATTTGGATCCCCATAAGTTTGGAAGGATTCTCCTGGTTCTGTAGAGAAGCAGTTAAGATTCAGACAGTCATTCCAGTCTGCTCTTCCGATTAAAGGAAGTCCATGAGGTCCTAAGTTATTCACCACATGATAGAAAGATGCTGTTAAGTGATCAAACAAGGAACCTGTTTTATCAGGATTACAATCAAAAGGTACTTCTTCATCTAAAATAGCAAAGTCCCCTGTTTCCTTTATGTACGCACTGACTGCCAGGATTAACCACAAGGGGTCATCATTGAAGCCTCCGCCAATATCATGATTTCCTTTTTTGGTTAAAGGCTGATATTGATGGTATGCACTTCCATCCTCAAATTGTGTAGCAGCCAAGTCAAGAATTCTTTCTCTCGCCCTGTCAGGAATCTGATGAACAAAACCTAAAATATCCTGGTTTGAATCTCTGAAGCCCATACCTCTTCCAATTCCTGATTCGAAGTAAGAAGCACTTCTGGACATATTAAAGGTAATCATACATTGATATGGATTCCAGATATTTACCATGCGGTTTAGCTTTTCATCATGGCTGTCCAAGATATATTTTGAAAGAAGTCCATCCCAATATACTTTTAAATCTTCCAATGCTTTTTCTACGCTGGCATTGTCTTTAAATTGCTCTTGCATTGCATAAGCTTTTTCTTTATTGATTACATTCAGGGCAATCCATTTATTATCTTTGTCATTTTCAACATATCCAAGAACAAATACAAATACCTTCTCTTCTCCAGCTTTAAGGGTGAAGTTGATATTATGAGAACCAACAGGTGACCATCCACTGGCAACTGAATTATTGGATTTACCTTGTGTAACTACTTGTGGCGCATCCAAATTATTATATAGACCAAGGAAACTGTCCCTGTCGGTATCAAAACCATTGATTTCAGTATTTACCCAGTAAAAGGCGTAATGGTTTCTTCTTTCCCTGTATTCAGTCTTGTGATAAATAGCACTGCCTTCAATTTCCACTTCTCCTGTACTTAAATTTCTTTGGAAATTGGTCATATCATCATAAGCATCCCATAGACAAAACTCTACAAAAGAAAACAGAGATAATTGTTTATCGGCATTTGAATTATTTTTTACTTTTACTCTATGAACTTCTCCATTGTATCCCAATGGAACAAAATAAGTTACATTAACTCTGACATCATTTCTTTCACCGGCAATGGATGTATAGCCTAAACCATGTCTGCATTCATAGAAGTCTAAATCTTTTTTTACAGGCATCCAGCCAGGAGTCCAGAAGTCTCCGTTATCAAAAAGATAATAATAACGGCCTCCATTATCAATGGGAATATTGTTGTAGCGGTATCTTGTAATCCTTCTTAATCTGGCATCACGGTAAAAACAATATCCCCCTCCTGTGTTAGAAATAAGACCAAAGAAATCTTTGTTCCCCAGATAATTAATCCAGGGATATGGGGTTTTTGGAGTCGTGATAACATACTCCCTGTTTTTATCGTCAAAATAGCCGAATTTCATATGCGCCCTCCTTAAAAAATATATTTTAATATTTTACTTTCTACTTTATTAGTGCATAAATATCGCATGAACACGCTTTCATTTTTGCATATAAAGCTACACCTAATAAAATAGAAAAACTACGCTTAAAAAACAAGAATGATTACTAAGATTTTTAAATACTAAGCCATTTAAACAGCTCTCTATCTTATAGATTACTAGTAAATCTAAAAATAATCAAGTAAAAAGAAATAAAAATTAAAGATTATTTATTTTTATCTAAATTTGCTATCAAATAAACAAAAAAGAGGATACTGGCATATTGTTTTCCAGTCTCCTCTTATCAATTTATGCCTGCAACAAGATCTTCCGTTACTTTATTTTGATAAAATCGTTATTTTTTCTGCCTGGTCTCCCCCATAAGTTTTCATTGTAATGACTACCAGCATACCTTTTTTCAAATCTCTTCTGCTTAATCTTCTGTTGTCTTTAAAAATTTCTACACCCTTACCCATACGGATTCGTTTTGTTCCTATAAAATCTGATTCTGTCCTGATATCAATATAATCACCTGAAAAACTTATATTTTCTATATAACCTTGTACAGTACTCAGTTTTATTTGCTTGCTAAGAACTAATTCTTCAACTTCCATACTGTCTAAATATAATACAGCTTCTTGTCCCAAACGGATATCATATATGGAGATTTCTTCATCGGTTAATCTGTCAACGATTTTAGCACCATACATTATGGGATAAGTTTTTATTGTACCATCTTCATGCTCTATGGTCACCTTAGACTGATTGGCTGAAACAAGGACTTCCTGAATAATTCCTGTTACTCTGGAGCTGTAACCCTCAGCCCAAACATCAATTACTTTTTCATATTCCAGTCCTAAGGTAATTTTATCCCCTATTCTTAAATCATTCCAGGCTGCCTCATCGACTCCTTTTTTAGCTATGGTTACATCACTGCCAATACTATACTCTACCGTGTCATTTTTTACTTCAAGCACAAGTTTATATAAGCCGTTCGTTCGTTTTTTCTCTATCAAAGTGCCTGTGACTTCCCTTTGGCTTTCAATAACTTCTCCCTTAGTCAGAAGACTGCCTTTCACCTGAGCAACAATAATGTCTCCCTTTTTAATATCTGATAAGCTTAATTCTTTATTGTTCTTTGTAATAATGGTATTACTATTGACATTATAAGTTTCTGATTCTTCTTTGATTTCTCCTTTATAGTTAACATATTTTACGATGATTTCTACGTCGGAGTCTTTTACACTATTTATAATTCCTTCTACTTTTCTTGCTGAAACATTGAGATTATCCTGATAATCCGTATAAGAATGATTTGATGTACTGCCTGTGTTTGTATAATTACCAGAAGAATCCGGAAATACAGGACTTGTAGTATCTATCCTGGTAATCTTAACAACATAGTCAATGTTTCCTTCATTAACCAGCTGAATCATTACATTGTCACCTTTTTTAATACTTTCTTTATTGGTTTCCTTTGTTCCAATATAATATGTGGCATTTTCTTTTATAGGATAATAAGAGGTTTTATTTCCTGAATTAATCCCCAGATAATCATAATCACTGTTAAAATATTCTACTTTCCCCTGCAGATAAACTTCTTTATCCGTTGAAGTTGTTTGATTTGAACTTGTCTGACTGCCTGTCCCTAAAACAGATTCAACCAGTACCTTTGCCAGTACGGCTTTATACACTTTACCCTTAGGATCAAACTTGACATTTTCTCCTCCCTGCAAAACGCCTGCATCGTTCAGATAAGCAATATGGGCTTTTGCATTTTCAGAAATTAAAGCATCATCAAGAAATCTCGTCTTCGTATAATTATTAATCGCATATTCTTCTTTTCCAATTAATCTTACAATAAAAACAGCCATATCTTCCCTGCTGAGAGAAGCTACTTGTTCTGTGCCATCAGCCTGTTTTATAATAAACTTATTCAAATCTTCTGTTTTTAAAATGCCCTTTTGTAAAAGATATGCAATTTCTTCATTAAAATTTTTGTAATAAGCTTCGTCCCATTTCTTAAAGTTTTTAGTATATTGGTCTAAAACGGATTTGTATTTCTGATAAGCTTCATCAGCGTATTTCTTTTCAGCTTCAGTAATATTGTTATTNTCTAAAGGATCTTTATAACCTGCAATTTTGGCTGCAATGCCTGAAAAATAAAAATAATCGATGACTTCCTGGGGTTTAAATTCATTTTGTAAATTTCCCGTCATCCANTTCATTTCTGTGGCCTTTTGAACGACATCATAAGCCCAGTGATTTTCAGGCACATCTATGTAACTTACTTGTGCAAAAACAGAAGTTGACATACAAAAAGCCAGGCTTAAAGAAATCACTGCTTTACTTATTATTTTCATATTAATCCTCCTTGCGATGGAATAAACTGCTCTAAAAACCTTATAATCTAACTATTATTTTAAGTCAAAAGAAGTGCATATGCAAGTATTTCCATATAAATTGNCCCAGGGCTTTTTTCTGTCCATTTTTAAGAAAAATCATTAAAAAAAATATCTGCTCCTTTCAATTGCCAGTTTTTTTATATTGCCTGCCTCTTCGAAATTGGCTACAATAGCTTTGTAAAGTTGATTGACATAAGTCGCCAACATAATCTCTTCTTTTACATCTTATTTTTTTATTTGTATTGTGTATAAGGGCTTACCCCTTGAGATTNTTCCTGTCACTGCCACCCTCTTTTCTGTAAATACATGATTAATTTGCCAAGGAATATCACTTGATTATGTTAACCATCTCACCTATAATATTATATTGTTGGTAGACATAAGTCATCAACATAATTCTATGTTTTAACATAGTAAATAAGGAGGAAAGCTGAATGAAGAATCTTAAAAAGAAACTCTTATCCTTAGCATTAGCTGCTGCTGTGGTATTATCTTCCACAAACTTCGCTTTTGCAGGGAACTTATCCAATGCCGATAAGTTGAATATTTTAACAAATCTTGGCGTTATCACTGGTGAAGGTAACGGCGTTATCGGAACCCAGACAATGACAAGATATCGTGCCTTTGTCATGCAACTTAAATTAATGGGTAAATATGATGAAATGAATAATTTTGCATGGGAAGGCAAAGCAACATTTAAAGATATTAATTCCAGTCATAGTCAATTCATTCGTAAATTGGCTGCGTACTTAAAAGCACACCCTGAAATTGGTATTTCAGGAGATCACCTTGGAAATCTTAATCCAATGGCTCCTATTTCCGGCAGGGAGTACATGAAAATCATGTTAGTACGTCTTGGCTATGTTGAAAATGTTGACTTTACCTGGGCAAGTATTCCAACATTTGCATACAGCAAAGGTTTAGTTGACAATCCAACTGAAGTTGAAGGATCAAATATTCAACTTCTTCAAATCGCCGACTTTACTTATGATGCTTTAATGTCTAAGCCTGTTGGCAGTGAAAAGACTTTAGGCGAACAATTAGGACTTTTTAATTTCGATATTACATTGGATAAAGTCGATGCAACAACCGAAAATGAAACCATCATTATTTCAGGTTCTATAACCAATGACGGCACTGTAACCGTTAACGGAAAAGCTGCCAGTGTAAATAATAAGAAATTTTCTGCAGAAGTTGCATTAACTTTGGGTGAAAACCAAATTACCATTACTGCTGTTGATTCTAACGGCATTAAAGTTGAAAAAACAATTAAAGTTGTAAGAGAATACAAAGACTTAAAGGTACTTAAAGTTGAAGGTTACAACTTAAAACAATTTGCTATTGAATTCTCAAAAGAATTGGATAAAGATTCTGTAACCAACAGCCGCTTAGGTCTTGGAGCAAATGATATCTTTGAAATTTCCAAAGACGGTAAAACTATATTGGTAACCTTAGATACACCATTACGTCAAACAACTGATACCAAGTATACCATCAAAGATATTAAAGACATTACTGGCAAAAAGATTGCCAAAACTGAAATTGTTGTAAATGTATTTGATAATGAACTTCCTGAAGTTGAAAAAGTTATCGCTAAAGGAAACCAATACATTACTGTGAAATTCAGCGAACCAGTTGAAAATGCTGACTTATTAAGCTCATACAGAATCGACGAATCTTTAGTTCGTGGTTCCATTGAAGCTAACAGTAAAAAAACTGAGTTTACTATTAACTTAAAAACTGCATTAGCANACGGCGAGCATACCCTTTCTATCAGCAATGATATTAAAGATGCTGCAGGATTCAACCTTAAAGCTGTGGATATTGATTTTACTGTTGTAAAAGATGAAGACGCTCCGGAAGCTGAAATCATCAGTGCAAGCCAAACCAAAGTTGTCGTTGAATTCAATGAAGAGATTAAGGGATTAGATAAATCTCAGGTTTCATGGAAATCTGGCAGCAAAAAAGGTGTTGCTTCCAGCGTGGTACAAAGTGACAACGATGAATTCGTATACGAAATCACTTTTGCTGAAGGCAATTACGTTCCTTTAAATGGCGCAACCCTTATTCTTGAAAATGTTAAAGATTTCTCTGACAATATTGCTAAGAAGATTGAAATTAACTTCGTACCTGAAGTTGACCTTGAAAGACCTGAGGTTATTGACGTTGAAGCAGATGAAAACAATCAAAACATCCTTTATGTAACCTTCAGTGAAGACGTTAATACCAATGGTAAATATGTATTAATTGATAAAAATAACAAAGAAAAGACTGCAAGTTCAATCGCATATGCAGATTCTGATGCGAAGAATAAGATTAAAGTTACCTTTACAGGCGTTGCAGCAGGTGACTATACTCTTGAAGTAAGTGAAGTAACAGATCTTTCTCCATTAGCCAATGAACTTCTGCCTGTTCTTTTAGAAATCACCATAAATGATTTAGAAAGAGTGTCTATTGACTCCTGGGGCAGAATTGTATCAGGCGATAGCAAGAGAATTCTTATCAGATTTACTGAAGAAGTAGATGAAAAGAAGGCAACAAACCTCAACAATTACAAATTCCGTTTTGTAAGCGGTGCACTTTACAGCTTACCAGATGATACTGAAATCAACTTATTAGGTGATGATAAAACCGTTGAAATTATCTTCCCTGAAGAATGGAAATTAAACGGACGCACTTATGACTTAGATGATTTCGAAAGCATTAAATACATTCAAGTTGAAAAAGTAACCGATGTAGCTGGCAATGAAATGTATGCTCAATTGCTGGATATTGATGCTGGTACTTTAACACTTGATTCTGAAGCACCAGTCGTTGTATCCGCTGCTGTTACCGGTGAAAATACAATTGAACTTGAATTAAATAACCCTATTGATGAAAAATCTTTAGACAGAAGAGACTTCATTGTTAAATTAGTTTCCGGTTTATCATTAAATGTATATAGAGTTGATTATTCTGATTCAGATGA
>JGI24714J26587_10001274_pt1 | contig 17892 bp, 19 predicted proteins | sample BioPla4DNA2_FD_26587 | JGI IMG/M metagenome (IMG submission 26587)
GAAGTACCGCTATCTGCACCTGCGCAGCAGGGAGCTCCAGGAGGCCCTTGCTCTGCGCCATCGCATCACCGCTGCGGTGCGCTCTTTCCTGAATGGTCAGGACTTCCTAGAGGTAGAGACCCCCATGCTGATCCGTTCCACCCCGGAGGGGGCCAGGGACTACGTGGTGCCCAGCCGAGTCCATCCCGGTTCCTTTTACGCACTGCCCCAATCGCCCCAGCTGTTCAAGCAGCTGCTCATGATCGGTGGTCTGGAGCGCTACTACCAGATTGCCCGCTGCTTCCGGGATGAGGATCTCAGATCTGAGCGTCAGCCCGAGTTTACCCAAATCGACGTGGAGATGTCCTTTGTGGATCGGGAAGATGTAATGAACATGATGGAAGCCATGATTGTCCACGTCCTGAAGGAAGTGAAGGGGATTGAGATAACATCTCCCATTCCTCGCCTGTCCTATCAGGAGGCCATGGACCGGTTCGGCTCCGACAAGCCCGACACCCGTTTTGCCATGGAGATCTGCGATGTAACCGCCGAGCTCAGCGGCAGCGAATTTCGCGTGTTTTCCGAGACCGCGGCTGCGCAGGGAGTAATCAGGGGGATCAATGTCAAAGGAGGGGCCAGCTTTACGCGCAGGCAGATCGACCTCCTCAGCGAACAGGCCCAGGGCTTCGGAGCCAAGGGGTTGATCTGGTTGGCTTTGGAGGAAGGACAGGTGCGCTCTCCAATCGCCAAGTTCCTAAAGGAAGAAGAGCTGGAAGTAATCGCCAAGACCTTTAACGCGGAAGCGGGGGATCTGATCCTCATGGTGGCGGGAGGCTATGAGCTGGTCTGTGATGTGCTGGGGAGGCTGAGGCTCTCCTTAGGTAAGCAGCTGGGACTCATTGATGAGGAAGCCTACAACCTGCTTTGGGTCGTGGATTGGCCGCTGCTTGTCTACGACGAAGACGCAGGGCGTTATGTGGCTGCCCACCATCCATTTACCGCGCCCTTGGATGAGGATGAGCACCTGTTGGAGACGGAGCCTGGACGCGTACGGGCTAAGGCTTACGATATGGTACTCAACGGCGTGGAGCTGGGAGGAGGAAGCGTCCGCATCACCAACCGGCGTCTCCAGGAGAGGATGTTTGCCGCCCTGGGCTTCACCATGGAAGAAGCTCGCAGACAGTTCGGCTATTTCCTGGAAGCCTTCGAGTATGGAGCTCCTCCCCATGGTGGTATCGCCTTTGGTCTTGACCGCTTGGTGATGCTGCTGGCCAAGCGGCAGTCCATCCGTGATGTCATTGCCTTCCCCAAAACTGTGAGTGCGTCCGATTTGATGATTGAGGCTCCCGCCCCCATCAGCGAGGCGCAGCTGCGAGAGCTGAAGATCAACTTGAGGAACTGAGAGTCTTGGCTAGATCGTGGACGATGTTTGCTCCCCTCGACGTAACGATGCCGGTAACNAGGTAATCAAGGATNACATGGCGCACTGGTATGTCCAAGGTACTGAGCAGGCCGACGCCGCTCATCCAGGCCAGGCAGACACCGAGTACCCCGGAGATAAACGGCAGGTGACGGCGGTTCAGGTCGGGAAGGAGCGTCTTAATGGTGTTGGTGAGCACCTCGATTACGAAGGCAATAGCCAGCACTTTACCTAAGAGCTGATCCATCTGAATATCCCCCCTCTGCTAAGATGTATGTCTATCCAAAGCAGAGTAGAACCGGGAAAAACCGGTACAAGCGGGGTACTTGAATCGCCGCAAAGACTGTGTTATGATTTAGCTAGATGATGCACCCCTGCTGTGCTCGCGATCAATCTGGCCTTGTTATGAGCCAACACCAACACATCGGGAACCTGGACTCGCTGCGGCTAGAACATGCCCCCGGAGGGGACGTTCGAACTACAGCGGAGGGTACCCACCTGCCAAGGCAGGTTCATTCGGGTCAGCACTAGCGGTACGGTGGGGGGCGGATTTAGATACCCCTTGCGGGGTATTTTTTCTTGGAGGAACGCCATGGAGCATCGGTTTATGCGCACGGAACTGATCCTTGGGGCTGATAACCTCAGGAGGCTGCGGGACGCTACAGTTGCCGTAGTTGGCCTGGGAGGCGTGGGAGGGCATGCCGCAGAAGCCCTGGCCCGTTCAGGGGTGGGCAGACTTATTCTCATTGACCACGATGTGGTGGCTGTTTCCAATCTGAACAGGCAAGTCGTAGCTCTGGAGTCCACCTTGGGCAGGCCTAAAGTGGACGTGATGGCGGAAAGGATCGCCCAAATCAACCCGGATTGTCAGGTCCTAACGCACCAGGCCTTTTACAGCAGGGAGAGCCACAACCATCTCCTGCAGGAGGCGCCCCACTTCGTGGCCGATGCCATTGACAGCGTAGGTGCCAAGGCGGATCTGATTGAAGCCTGCCTCAGCCAGGGCATTCCCATCATTTCCTCTCTTGGTGCGGGTAATCGGTTGGATCCGACGCGCTTGAGGATCACAGACATTTCCCAGACCCACACCTGCGCCCTGGCCAGGGCTGTGCGGCTCGCCCTGCGCAAGCGGGGGATAGAACGGGGAGTCCCTGTGGTCTTTTCCGATGAAAAGGTCGCGGTCATCAAGAGGGGATCCACGCCCGGCAGCACCGCCTTTGTTCCAGGCGCGGCGGGTTTGATCATGGCGAGTTGGATCGTGAGGCAGATCTGCGGGGAGGACTGACCATGGATTTGTTCGAACAGAGTCCCTTAAGGAACGAGAATGCACCTCTGGCTGTGCGTATGCGCCCCGAATCCCTGGAGGAGTATGTGGGCCAGGAGCACATCCTGGGACCCGGCAAGTTGCTCCGCCGGGCCATTGCCGAGGACATTCTGCGCTCCATAATCCTTTATGGGCCGCCAGGTTCCGGCAAAACCACTTTGGGCTATGTGATCTCCCGAACCACTAAGGGTGTGTTCGTGAACGTGAGCGCCACTACCACGGGCGCAGCCGAGCTCAAAAGACTGGCCGAGGAAGCCAGGGACAGGCGGGCTTTTCACGGACAGAGGACTATCTTGTTCGTAGATGAGATCCAGAGGTTGAACAAAGCCCAGCAGGATGTCCTGCTGCCCGCGGTGGAAAAGGGCGATCTGATCCTCATCGGTGCCACCACGGAGAACCCCTACTTCGAAGTCAACCCGGCCCTGCTGAGCCGTTCCCAGATTTACCAGCTCCAACCCTTGGAGGAACGCCACCTGCTGGCCTTAGCCCGGCGAGCCCTGGAGGACCCGCGGGGTCTGGAAGGTATCGCCTGTGAGGTGTCCCCTGAGGCCTTAGAGCATCTAGTGCGCATTGCCAATGGCGATGCCAGGGTGCTTTTGAACACCCTGGAGTTTGCCGTGCTCACCACCCTGCCCAACGCAGAGGGGGTGCGGGTGGTGGATCTGGCCGTGGCCGAAGAAGCAGCCCAAGCCCAACGGGTGCGCTATGACAAATCAGGGGATCATCATTACGATGTGATTTCCGCCTTTATCAAGTCTTTGAGGGGGAGCGATCCCGACGCAGCCCTGTACTGGTATGCCCGCATGGTCTATGCCGGCGAAGACCCGCGCTTTATCGTGCGCCGACTGCTGGTCCACGCCGCGGAAGATGTGGGGATGGCTGATCCCACCGCTCTGCTCATGGCCCATGCTGCGGGGTTTGCCTTGGAGTGGGTGGGCATGCCCGAGGCGCGCATCCCCATCGCCCAAGCCATCATTTACATAGCCACCGCTCCCAAGAGCAACTCCGTGGTTAAGGCCATTAACTCCGCCATGGCCGTAGTGGAAAAGACCGGAGCCGAGCCCGTTCCCATTCATCTGCGGGATACGAGTTACGCTGGTGCAGGGAAAATGGGTCATGGAGCAGGTTACAAGTATCCCCACGACTTTCCCCATCATTATGTAGTCCAGGAGTACCTCCCGGGAAACTTGAAGGGGTTTCAAGCCTACGAACCGTCAAATCAGGGGCGGGAGAAGGTGATCAAAGAGCGCCTGGCATATTTCGCCCAGCTCAAAGCCAAGAGTTAAGTCCAAGAGCCAACAGCCCTGCGGGGCTTTTTTTGTTGACGCCGTTTTTTCCCTGTGCTATGATCAAACTGAATTCAATTCCGACGAAATTAGTCGGAAATGAGGGGAGGCGGATGCATGCGAGTTTCCACGCGGGGCGAGTATGGAGTGCGCGCCATGTTTGACCTGGCCCTCAATTATGGCAGCGGACCCATTCCCTTACGGACGGTGGCGGCGCGCCAAATGGTCTCGGAAACCTATCTGGAGCAGCTCATGGGCGCTCTGAGAAAGGCAGGGCTCGTTGTAAGCAAGCGCGGTGCCCAGGGAGGCTATGAGCTTGCCGATCCCCCCGAGCGGATTACCATCGGGCAGATCATCCGCGTTTTGGAAGGGCCCATTACTCCCCTTGATTGTCTAGATACCGATTCGGGTACTGGTCCCTACTGCGGGCAGCCTGAACAGTGCGTACTGCGCGGACTGTGGAAGCAGCTGCAGGACAGCATGGAGCGGGTACTAGACAACACAACACTAGAGGATTTGAGGCAGAACGCCATAAGGTTAGGGGTGGCTCAAGGACAATGAAGCGGATTTACATGGATCATGCAGCAACCACGGCGGTAAGGCCTGAGGTTCTCGAGGCCATGCTGCCATATTTCAGCACTGAGTTCGGCAACCCGTCCAGCGTGTACAGCTGGGGAAGGAGCGCCCGCAAGGCGCTGGACAGCGCCCGGGATCAGGTGGCAGCCTTGCTGGGAGCTTCGGCCAGCGAGATCGTGTTTACTTCTGGGGGTTCAGAAGGAGCCAACCTGGCCATTAAAGGAGTGGCCTGGGCGGATCAGAACAGGGGTAAACACATTATCACCAGCGCCATTGAGCACCATGCTGTGCTGGACACCGTGCTCTGGCTGGAAACCCAAGGCTTTGAGGTAACCATATTGCCCGTAGATGAGTACGGCCTGGTGAGCCCGTCCCAGGTGGAACAGGCCCTGCGGCCCGATACCATCTTGGTGTCCATTATGCATGCCAATAACGAGGTGGGCACCATCCAGCCCATCAGCGAGATCGGCGCCATCGTCCGAAGGCACGGCGCACGTTTTCACACCGACGCGGTGCAGACAGCGGGTGTTCTGGAGTTGAACGTGGACGCGCTCAACGTGGATCTGCTTTCCATTTCCGCCCACAAGTTCTATGGCCCCAAGGGCGTGGGTGCGCTGTACGTACGGAAGGGAGTGCGCTTGAGCCCCCTCATCCACGGCGGCGGCCAGGAGAAAAGGCGCCGGGCGGGCACAGAGAATACTGCCGGGATCGTAGGCCTGGCCAAGGCCTTCGAGTTGGCCCAGCGTGATCGGATCGCGGAGAACCAGCGCTTGACTGCCCTGAGGGATCGGCTGATCGAGGGCCTGGTGAAAATTCCCCACACCAGGGTGAATGGAAGTTTGGAGCAGCGGCTGCCCAATAACGTCAACGTCTGTTTTGAGTACATTGAAGGCGAGTCTATGCTCCTGAATCTGGATCTGCGGGGTATAGCCGCCTCCAGCGGTTCCGCTTGTACGTCGGGATCCCTTGACCCTTCCCATGTGCTGTTGGCCATGGGTCTGTCCCACGAAATCGCCCACGGTTCGCTGCGTTTGACGCTGGGCCGTGAGAATACCGAGGCGGATGTGGACTTCGTACTGCAGGAGATACCGGGTATCGTGGAGCGCCTGCGCGCCATGTCTCCGCTGTATCAAGAATAGGAGGAAGATCATGTATTCGGATAAGGTAATGGATCATTTCACCAACCCGCGCAATGTGGGGGAAATCCCTAACGCCGATGGCGTTGGTGAAGTTGGCAACGCGCGCTGCGGGGATATCATGAAGATGTGGATAAAGGTGGAGAACAACGTCATTACCGACATCAAATTCAAGACTTTTGGCTGCGGAGCCGCCATCGCCACTTCCAGCATGATCACTGAGCTCGCCATAGGGAAGACGGTGGAGGAGGCTGAGAAAATCACCAACCAGCAGGTGGCAGAGGCCCTGGAAGGTCTGCCACCGCTGAAAATGCACTGCTCTAACCTGGCAGCGGAGGCCCTGGGAGCAGCCATTGCTGACTATAGAAGCAGGACCGCAACCACCGCTTAGCGCGGCAAGCACCGAGATCGATCTCGGTGTTTTTTTCTGTCTATCTGGGAAAGCTAGCAGTAGAACTGTAAACGAGGTGATCGAGGTGGCCAATGGTCGAAACGTGCTGCTGGCTGGCTTAGCCGGCATGGCTTTGGGCATTTATGTGGGCAATACCATGACCAAGGGCTATGTGACCAGGCAGCTGCGTTCCACGGGGCGCAGTCTGATTCGCAGAGCGCGGGGAACTGTGGAACACCAGCTGAACAACTGGATGGATTGAGTTCTGTGTCCAAACGCATCTGGTGGACACTGCTTCTTCTAGGGGTTCTAATCTTTCTGTACCGGGTCAGGACTGTACTGACCCCTTTCTTATTCGCGATTCTGATCGCCTACATCCTGCATCCGCTCATCACCGCGGTGGAAGAGAGGGGGGCACCGAGGGTAGTGGCCATCCTCGTGGTCTATGCCTTTTTCGCCGCGGTCTTCGGCGTGTTGCTGTGGGTAACCTTGCCCAACTTACTCAAGGAACTGGAAGAGTTGGGCCGCAAGCTTCCCCGCCAAGCAGTTCACCTGGAAGAGCTGGGCCAGGACGCCGTGGGTTTTCTGAGAAGAATTGAGCTGCCGGCAACCCTAGAGGAAGCCCTGGACACACTCCTGGCCAGGGTTCAGCTTGCCCTGGAACGTCTGGCCGGGAAGTTGATGCAGGTTTTGGTGGACGTGTTTGCCAATATCATCTCCCTGCTCATTTCGCCGGTTCTGGCGTTCTACTTCCTCCGTGACCACCAGGCCATGCGGGAGCGGGCCCTGAGATACGTACCCGCCCAGTATCGCGGCGACGCCCAGAACATCTTGAGGGAAGTGAACACTGCCCTCAACGGGTTTTTCCGGGGGCAGCTGTGGATCTGCCTGTTTGTCGGTCTGTTCATCTACGGAGGTCTGGCCCTGCTCAAGATACCCTATGCGCTTTTTATCGGGTTTGTGGCTGGGCTCTTCGACATCATCCCGTATTTCGGCCCCGTGCTGGGCTTTCTTCCCGCGGCCGCCCTGGCCCTCTCCAAGTCTCCCCTCACTGTGCTCTGGGTGCTGCTGCTGTTTGTCGCCGCCAATCAAATCGAAAACAGCCTGATTTCGCCTTGGCTCATCGGCGACAGGGTGGGGCTGCACCCGTTGGCTGTGATCTTCGCAGTGTTGGTGGGTGGTTATCTCCTGGGGATTTTGGGCCTGCTCGTGGCCGTTCCCGCCGCGGCAGCGGTGCGTGTGGTGGCAGACTACCTTCTTTTAAGGCGCCCCCAGCCGCAATAGGGGGTGGAAAAATCCACATGGACAGGGCAGCGGAGCCTGCCCTTTTTTGCTTGTCTGCGGCGTCTTTGCCCAGACTGGACAGGAGGGTTACTAAGTTGACAAGGCAACGTCACTTGGATAATATTGTGTTAGCGATGACAGTGCGTTTTGCTTTAGAAATGGGGGGAACCGCGTTTCGCGGCACGTTATGAAGAACTACACAGTGGATCAAATCCGCACCATGTTTTTAGACTTTTTCCAGAGTAAGGATCACCGCATCTTGCCCAGTGCTTCCTTGATTCCCCATGGGGATCCCACTTTGCTGTTGACGGTGGCTGGGATGGTGCCCTTTAAACGCTATTTCCTGGGCTTGGAAAAGCCCGTGGCTCCGCGCATTGCCACAAGCCAGAAATGCATCCGCACAGGCGATATCGACAGCGTGGGCAAGACCGATCGCCACGGTACATTCTTTGAAATGTTGGGAAATTTCTCCTTCGGCGATTACTTCAAGCAAGAGATTATCCCCTGGGCCTGGGAGTTTGTAGTTGACCATCTACAGCTGCCCGTTGATCGGCTCTGGGTTTCTATCTATTTAGATGACGATGAAGCTTTTGACATCTGGCACAACCAGGTAGGGGTGCCTGCCGAGCGCATTGTGCGCCTGGGTAAAGCGGACAACTTCTGGGAAACTGGCTCAGGTCCCTGCGGGCCCTGCTCCGAGATCTATATCGATCGGGGGTCCGAATTCGGCTGCGGACAGCCTGACTGTCAGCCTGGCTGCGACTGCGAGCGCTTTCTGGAGTTCTGGAACTTGGTCTTTATCCAGTTCCACCAAGAGGGCGACACCTATACACCACTGAAGGCGAAGAGCATTGATACGGGTATGGGCTTGGAGCGGGTGGCCGCGCTTTTGCAGGGTAAGAACAGCATTTTTGAAGTGGATAACATCCGACCCATCCTGGATGCAGTGAGTGCTTTGGCCGGCGTCGCCTACGGCGCGGGTCCAGAGACGGACATGTCTCTGCGGGTGATCGTGGATCATCTGCGGGCGGTCACCTTTTTGGTGGCCGATGGTGTGCTGCCCAGTAATGAGGGCCGCGGTTATGTCCTAAGGCGGCTGCTGCGCAGGGCGGTGCGCCACGGGCGCCTGCTGCACATCGACCACCCCTTTGCAGCGGACATGGTGGATGTAGTGGTTGAGCAGATGAAGTCTGCCTATCCGGAATTGGTGGAGAGGCAGGACTACGTGAAGAACGTTGTGCGCCTGGAGGAGGAGCGCTTCAGCGCCACTTTGGAGCAGGGTTTGCGTCTCCTGCAGGAGTTGGTGGAGGGTGCCCGGGAGACTGGCGCAGCGGAGATTTCCGGCGAGTCCGCCTTTCAGCTCTACGATACGTTTGGCTTTCCCATTGATTTGACCCGGGAGATCCTGGCCCAGGACGGTCTGGCCGTGGATGAAGAGGGTTTTCGCCAGGCCATGGAAGCACAGAGGGAGCGGGCTCGGAAATCCCGCACGGCCCATGGCTATCTGGACAGCAGCTTGGAAGCCTATAAAGAACTGGCGGGGGCAGTGACCACGGAGTTTGTAGGCTATGAATGCTTCGAGGCTGACTCCAAGATCATGGGGATCATTGTAGACGGCCACAGTGTGGACAGTGCCAGAGAAGGCGAAGAGGTTGCCCTGGTTCTGGANCGCACGCCGTTCTATGCCGAAAGCGGTGGTCAGATCGGCGATCAGGGTATCATTCAAACCGAAACAGGGGTGGTACGTGTCAACGATGTGCGCAGACCAGTGGAAGGGCTGGTCAGCCACTTTGGAGTGGTGGAGAGTGGTTATATCGCCGCGGCCAGCGCGGCCAAGGCCGTCATCTCAGCCCAGCAGCGACAAGAAACGGCGCGCCATCACACTGCTACCCATCTGCTGCATCGTGCCCTGAAGGATATCTTGGGTGAACACGTGAATCAGGCAGGATCCTATGTGGGGCCACAGCGCCTGCGCTTTGACTTTACCCATNTCCAGGCCTTAACTGTCGAAGAACTCAAGCAGATCGAGGCGGAGGTCAACCGCCAGATCCTGCGCAACTCCCCTGTGGTTCCCAGCATCACGGACCTGGAAAGCGCCAAGGAACAAGGGGCGGTGGCGCTGTTTGGTGAGAAGTATGGAGATCAGGTGCGCATGGTGCAGGTGGGGGACTATTCCCTGGAACTATGCGGCGGCACTCATGTCCAGGCCACTGGAGAAATCGGGACTTTCAAGATCATCTCTGAAGGCAGCGTAGCCGCGGGCGTACGGCGCATTGAGGCGGTGGTGGGGATGGAAGCCCTGGCCCATATCCGCGCCCAGGAGCAGGTCCTGGAAGAGCTGCAGACCAAACTGCAGAGCAAAGTGGAACAGCTGCCTGAGCAGGTGGAGCGACTCATAGAAGCCAACCGCGCTTTGGAGAAGGAGCTGGCGGAACTGAAACGGCAGCATCTCCTGGGTTCCCTGGATGACTTACTCGCCCGTGCGGAACAGGTGGGCAATGCTTTTCTGCTGGTGGCAGAAGTTGAGGCGGATAACCCCGAAGAGCTGCGGGAGCTGGGTGACCGCATCCGGGACCGTCTTGACCCGGTAGCCATCCTTTTGGGTGCCAAGAGCAGCNGTAAGGTGCTTTTCTTAAGCATGGTGTCTAAGTCCTTGACTCAGGCAGGCGTGCATGCGGGACAGGTGGTGAAGAAGGCTGCCCAGATCTGCGGAGGCGGTGGCGGTGGCAGACCCGATATGGCCCAAGCTGGTGGGCGCCTTCCCGAAAAGCTCGCCGAGGCGCTGGAGGAAAGCCGCAAGAACCTCCTAGAACTTCTGGAGGGAATTGTTGGATAACTAAAGAATATGGATAGGTAGAACCGTACAGGGGGGGATACCATGAAAGATGCCCACGATAAGACAGCGCTGTTCAGCTACAGAGCCTTGGAAGAGGATTCTTCGGAAGTAAGAACCATCTTGCAGCAGGTGTACGAAGCGCTGCAGGACAAGGGTTACAATCCTTTTGGCCAAATNGTGGGCTACTTGCTGTCGGGAGATCCAACGTTCATCACCAGCCATCGCAATGCCCGTTCACTCATGGCCCAGTTGGACAGGGATGTGATCTTGGAGGAGTTGGTTAAGCACTACCTTAAGCGGGACTAAAGGGGGAATCCCCGAGCTTGTTGTTTTCTGACACGGCAAAGGAGTGTAGAAAGGTGACACGGATTAGTGCTGATAGTACCTGCGATCTTTCGCCCGATTTAGTAGAGAGTCTAGGCATTACTATTACTCCGTTGAGCATCACCGTGGACGACGACGTGTTTAAGGATGGCATTGATATTACCCCTACCCAGCTCATAGCCTATGTGGAGGCGGGAAAACACTGCCAAACTGGGGCGGTAAACGTTTTTGAGTATCAACAGCACTTTGAAAAGATGACTGCCCAAGGGGACGAAGTGGTTCACATCAGTCTAGGTTCTGGTTTTTCTTCTTGTTATAATAATGCTTTATTGGCGGCCCGGGATTTCCCCGGTGTGCGCGTNGTAGATTCNCGAAACTTGTCCACCGGCAGCGGACATATCGTTTATGAAGCAGCGCTCTTGGCGGCCCAGGGAAAACCCGCATCTGAGATAGCGGAAGAGTTGGAGCAGCTGGTGCCGAAGGTGGATGCCAGCTTTATCATCGACCAGCTCGACTATTTGGCCAGGGGTGGACGATGCTCTGCCATTACCGCCCACGGTGCCAGGATCCTGCGCCTGAAGCCCAGCATCGAGGTGCGGGATGGAGCAATGATTGTGGGACGCAANTACAGAGGGCACTTTGAAAAGGCAGTGAAGCTTTACGTGCAGGACCGGCTGGAGCAAAACGGAGCCTTGGATCCTTGCCGAGCCTTCATCACCCATGCGGGCTGCAGCGACGACGTGGTNNCAGCGGTGCGGTCACTTCTGGAGGAGAAAGGTTATTTCCAGGAGATCATCATTACCGAGGCGGGCTGCACCATCACCAACCACTGCGGACCCAACACTCTAGGAGTTTTGTTTAGACGCTTGAGTTGAGGAGATAGGGATTGAAGTACACAGAGCTTGGCCGAACCGGCCTCAGCGTATCCAGACTTTGTTTCGGCGCCCTGACCATTGGTCCTCTCCAGCGGGGCCTTGCTCCTGAAGAAGGAAGCAAGGTGCTGCTCAGGGCTTTGGAGCTGGGCGTCAATTTTGTGGACACCGCGGAGATGTATGAAACTTACGACCACATCCGCTTGGCCCTGCAGCGTTTTGCGGGCAGAGGGCAGGTGGTGGTGGCCACTAAGAGCTATGCCTATACCCGGGCAGGGATGCTGGAGAGCCTGGAGCGGGCGCAAAAGGGCTTGGGCCTGGAGGTGATCCCCATTTTCCTCCTCCACGAGCAGGAATCCAGCCATACCCTGCGGGGTCACTGGCCTGCCCTGGAAGTGCTTCTGGAGGCAAAGAAGGCCGGGATTGTGCAGGCTGTGGGCATTTCCACCCACCATGTGCAGGCGGTGATGGCAGCAACGGCCATCCCTGAGATTGAGGTTGTCTCTCCCCTGATCAACAAAACGGGCATTGGCATCCAAGGAGGCAGCCGCGAGGATATGCTGGCCGCCATTGTCAAAGCTGCCGAGGCGGGCAAGGGCATTTACGCCATGAAGCCCCTGGGCGGTGGGCATCTTTTGGGGGAGTGGGCCGAGGCTCTGGACTATTTGCTCCCCATGGACCACATCCATTCCATTGCGGTGGGCATGAAGAGTATCGCCGAAGTGGAAAGCAACGTGGCCTTTTTCCAAGGCCGAAGGGATCTGCCCCGGCCCCAGGTTTCCAGCAGGCAGCTGCATATAGACTACTGGTGCACGGGCTGCGGTTCTTGTGTGGCCGCCTGCCCGAACGGCGCTTTAGAGCTCAGTGATGGCAGGGCTGCAGTTGCTCTGCACGGTGAGTGCGTGTTCTGCGGGTACTGCGGGGCCAGTTGTCCTGAGTTCGCCATCAAAGTCATCTAAGGGAGTTTAGCCATGCGGATACTGGGCTTGGATCTTGGTGAAAAGACCATCGGGGTAGCGGTGAGCGATCCCCTGGGCTGGACTGCCCAGGCCGTTGATGTGGTCAGGCGTCGGAACCTCCAGGAGGATCTGGCCGCCCTGCACGTTTTCGTGCGGGAGTACGGNGCGGAGAAGTTCGTTTTGGGCCTGCCCCGCAGGACAGATGGCACCTATGGACCTGAGGTAGAGAGAATATACGCGTTTGCTGAGGAATTGAAAAGGGAATTCCGCCTCCCAGTAGAATATTGGGATGAACGGTTTTCCACCGCGGCCGCAGAGCGAATCCTCTTAGAGGGAGACGTGAGCCGGGCTAAGCGCCGTAAAGTGATTGACAAGGTGGCGGCCGCCGTCATTTTACAGGCATATTTGGACAGCAGGAGGTCAAACTAGCAGTCAAAGGAAGGAGTTGAGCTTATGGCGCACGACCATGATAATCACGATCATGATCATGAGCATGAGTTGGAGGAAATCGTTGTTCTGGAAGATGAGGAAGGCAACGAGCACGAGTGTGCCATCTATGATTTTGAGTTTGAGGGACGGACCTATGCGGTGTTGTTCCCCATAGACCAGCCAGAACAGGGCGGATTCGTTTACAAGTTGGACGTGGACGAAGCCGGTGAAGAGATTCTCGTGGAGATTGAGGACGACCAGGAATTTGAGCGGGTGGTGGCCTTTTTAGAGTCCGAGGAGGACTGACGGCACCTGCCCACCATTGGTGTTGTTGGGGGTGTTTCTATGCCCGATGGTATGCAAGCAGCGTCAGAACGGACCGAAAGCGGCGTGGTCCGTTTTCTGTTCTTGTCCATGATCCTGTGCTGCGCTGCCCTGGCCGTCTTTTTTGTCTGGAGCAACCAGCCCCTCAGCTCCGGGGAGAACGCCTTGAGCAAGGTTGTGCGCATTGAGCAGGGGATNGGCACCAGGCAGATCGCTGAGCTCCTTCAGGAAGAGGGGATTATAGCCAACCCCACTTTGTTTGGGCTTTTGGTGAAGCTGGAAAGGGCNGAGCATCATCTGCAGGCCGGGGCCTATCTACTCAGCCCGGCCATGCGGCCGCTGGAGATTATCGACCAAATCCGCTCAGGCCGANTTCAGACCGTGCCCGTGGTGATCCCGGAAGGATTCGAGATCAAGCAGATCGCCGCACTCCTGGCCGAGAAGGGTTTGGCGGATAGGGATCGCTTCATGGAACTGGCGTTCAACGCCCACCTGGTGTTTGGTGAGGATTTACCCGTGGAGCTGCCCATCGCGTCCCTGGAGGGATATCTGTTTCCTGATACGTACCATTTCACAGAAGGGCAGACCGAGGAAGAACTGATCGGGCAGATGGTGTCCCGTTTTGTCCAGGTAACCGAGGACGAGATCATCCCTCTCCTCGCGGACAGCGAGTTCACACTGCACGAAGTGGTCACACTGGCGTCCATCGTGGAGCGGGAGATCATGGTGGATGAGGAGCGCCCCATCGTGGCCTCTGTCTATCTCAACCGCCTGGAGGTGGACATGCCCCTGCAGGCTGATCCCACGGTGCGTTACGTAACAGAAGAGGAGCGCCCGGTGGTGCTGTATCGCGATCTGGAGATCGATTCTCCCTACAACACCTACCGTTACCGGGGACTGCCCCCGGGGCCCATTGCCAGCCCGGGACTAGCCTCCATGCTGGCCGTCTTGAACCCTGCCGACACCAACTACTTCTTCTTTGTGAGCAGGCGGGACGGCACCCATGAGTTTACAGAAACCTACAACGAGCATCTGCGGGCCCGGAGGCAGTTTGGTTATTAGGAGTGAACGCAAATGAAAATTCCCGAGCTGCTTGCTCCGGCGGGAAATAAGGAAAAGGCCGTTGTGGCCATGGAATATGGAGCAGACGCCATTTACCTGGCGGGAAAGGCCTTTGGGATGCGGGCCAAAGCAGGCAACTTCAGCGCTGACGAGCTGAAAGAGGTCCTGGAGTTAGCCAAGGAGCGGGGAGTAAAGGTGTACGTAACGGTGAACACCTATCCCCGCAACGAGGAAATGGATCAGCTCCCCGCCTATCTTCAGGAGCTTGAGGAGCTGGAAGTGGACGCCCTGATCGTGGCCGATGTGGGCGTGTTCGCATTGGCGCGTCAGTACGCGCCCAGCATCCCGGTGCACCTAAGTACCCAGGCCAACACCGTCAACTACCAGGCAGCCAAATTCTGGGAAGAGCTTGGGTTTTCCCGTCTGGTTTTGGCCCGGGAGTTGAGCAGGGAGGAAATCGCGCGGGTGCGTCAGGAGACCGGCCTGGAGCTGGAAGTGTTTGTCCACGGGGCCATGTGCGTAGCCTACTCGGGACGCTGCCTGCTCAGCAATGTGCTTGCAGGCAGGGATGCCAACCGGGGCGAATGCGCACAGAGCTGCCGCTGGCGCTACGCAGTGGTGGAGGAGAAAAGGCCGGGCGAGTATATGCCCATTGACGAGGACGAGGGCGGCACCCACATTTTCAACTCCAAGGATCTGCGCCTGATCGAGTACATCCCAGATTTGGTGCGCATGGGCGTGGACAGTTTGAAGATCGAGGGGCGCATGAAAAGTGCTTACTACGTAGCCACGGTGGTGCGTGCCTACCGCCAAGCCCTGGACCTCTATGCCCAGGATCCAGCAGGCTACAAGCTGCCCCCAGAGCTTCTGGATGAGCTGGACAAGGTGAGCCACAGGCCCTATTGGGCTGGCTTCTTCGCGCCCACTGATGCGGGTATCCACCGCCCCAGCAGCGCTTACATCCAAACCCATGAAGTGGTGGGAGTGGTGGAGAGCTATGATGAGGCGAGGGGAGAAGCGGTGGTTGGTGTACGCAACCGCCTGCCCTTGGGGGCTGAGGTGGAAGTGATGCAGCCCCGGGCTTCCATAGTCAAGGCTGTGATCAGCCGCTTGACCCGCGTGGAACCTGAGGAGGAACTGGAGACAGCCCATGCCAATTTCAAGGTTCGCATACCCATGGAGCAGGTGAAGCCCTATTCTATGCTGCGAATGAAGGTAGATTGAAACGCAAAAACCCAGGCCCGGGCCGAGTTTTCTTTGGCCCAGGGCTTTTTTTGGAGGAGCGGAAGATGAGTGCTTGGCAGGTAGGAGCAGAGCATGTGGTTAAGATTACGGGCCTGTCCCATGAGGCGCTGGGAGTGGGGAGGGTGAAAAACAGAGTTGTGTTTATTCCCCAGGCCATTCCCGGTGATGAGGTGCGCATCCGCCTGAGCCACGTAAAGGAGCGCCTCGCTTACGGCGAGCTCCTGAGCCTTGTGGAGCAGTCCCCTGCTCGGCGGACACCCAGCTGCCCCCATGCACCGCTCTGCGGGGGCTGCCAGCTGCAGCACATGGACTACCGGGCCCAGCTCAGCTGGAAGAGGCAGCAGGTGCAAGACGCACTGGAACGCCTGGGCGGTCTGGAGGCAGAGGTACTTCCCACCATAGGCATGGATGATCCCNTCCATTACCGCAACAAGGCTCAGCTACCCCTGGGCAGGCAGGGCAGGGANGTGGTCATGGGCTTTTTCCAAAGGGGCACCCATGACATCGTGGATCTCAGTGGCTGTGAGATCCAGCATCCCTTGATCACCCGGCTGGCTCTCAAGGTGAAAAGGGCTGTCCAGGAAGTGGGGATAGAACCTTACGATGAAACCCGCCACACAGGGGCGCTCAGGCATGCCGTGATCAGAGTAAGTTTCACCCAAGGCAGGCTCATGCTTATTTTGGTCACGCGCACCCGGAAGCTGCCCCGCGGGGAGGAGCTCATTGCCAGATTGCGCCGGGAAGTGCCGGAGTTGAGCAGCGTTGTGCACAACATCAATCCGCAGGTCACCAATGTCATCCTGGGCCCGGAAACCAAGGTTTTGTGGGGCGCCGAGTATCTGCTGGATGCCATTGGGCATTTGCGCTATGCCGTGTCCCCTGCTTCTTTCTTCCAGGTAAACCCGCTGGAGACCAAGGTGCTCTATGATCTGGTAGTGCAGAATCTGCAGCTTGCAGGTGACGAAACGGTTTTGGATTTGTACTGCGGAGCTGGCACCATCGGGCTGTACCTAGCGTCGCAAGCGGGGAAGGTAATCGGCGTAGAAACGGTGAGAGCCGCGGTGGAAGATGCCCGCCGCAACGCCGAGCTGAACGGCATCACCAACGCTGAGTTCTACGCAGGCCGGGCGGAAGAAGTACTGCCTCAGCTGATCCAGGAATACACAGCAATTGACGCGGCGGTAGTGGATCCTCCTAGGAAGGGCTGCGACCCGGTGGTTTTGGAAGCGTTGGCGGAAGCAGATGTGCCCGCCCTGGTCTATGTGTCCTGCAACCCAGCCACCTTGGCCAGGGATCTGAGCTATTTGGCTGGCCTTGGCTACAAAGCGGGTCCTATTCAGCCGGTGGACATGTTTCCCTGGACCAGCCATGTGGAGTGCGTCACATTGATGTCAAAGGTTGAGAAATAAAAAACTGAAAAGCTTGTAAATAAAGGGTTTCCAGACATTTAGTTTTTCTCGAGGCCGATCTGCTGGATGTGGCAATGTCAGGAAACCCTTATTTTTATTGTTTGCGGGAATATGTCAACTACCCTGAAAATTTATAGTTGAGTTACCAGATTAGATAACCCCCTTTTTTACGGGGGTTGAGAATACAGGATAGATGTAAACATAAGGAAATATCTGGTCTGTATGATGAAATGTTATTATGGAGGTACGGTATGGCAAGCATCAACTCGTTCAGAGATGTTATTGCAAATATGTTTAAACAGCCTTTCAGGCTGTTTTATTGTATAAGCATTTATGAACATGAAGGAATAATAAGTTTGTAAGAAAACAATAGCAAGAAAATTGAAACAAAAGTTAGATTTGGTAGTCTAATATGATAAGTAAACGAAACATAGATATTTGAAAAGGGGTCAAGTCATATGAGTAGGTATTTATGTTTTTTGATTCTTATTGTTTTAACCTTGGTTCTGATTTCAGGTTGTAATGATGTTAATCCTATAACGAATACTGAAATTGATTGGGAGCCTACACAACATAACATCGTAAATACTCTAAAGGATGTTAGTATGCTCGTAAGAGAAGGAACAGTATCACCTGTTGGTTTGACCATTGTATTAAAAAATGATTCCAACGTTGAATATACGTACGGCCGCGCATATTCAATAGAAAAAAATATTGAAGGAAAATGGTATCAAGTACCTACTATACGCGAGCTTGAGGTCCCTGCCGATGAACTTATTTTATTACCTAGCGATAGTAATGAAATGGATATAACATGGGATTACTATTACGGAAAGCTGGATGACGGTAAAGTATCGTTTAATAATAAAAATAGATCCATATATTTTAGCAGCTGAGTTTGAGATTTCGTCTAGAAACAATTAAGAAACCTTTTTCTGTAATATATATTTTCATAACATTAATATCAATACTTAAATAGAATATCATCCTTAATGAAAATATCACAGGAGGTTTTCTTATGCGTTGCCATCAAAAG
>JGI24714J26587_10001276_pt1 | contig 17883 bp, 22 predicted proteins | sample BioPla4DNA2_FD_26587 | JGI IMG/M metagenome (IMG submission 26587)
TAGCTTATAAAAAAATTGGTGAAACAAGCAACTATGCACTTTTCATAAAATATGGGGAAATTTAAAAAAATTTTCCTACAGTAACTTGACACTATCTATGGGCTATTCTAATTTGTCCCATGTTGCCTAATAAGTTATAATATTATAGTATGTATTATGTATGACAAACCTTAAAGATTAAATATGATATTAGGGAGCGATAAGATGAGAAGGAGTCTATTCAGCAAAAAAAGTGCAAGAATTCTAGGATTAATGGCTTTTATTGCAACAGGAGGAGGATTGATAATATCGACAGCAATTAATGAGGAAAACTTTTATAAAACAGAAATATTAGTAATATTTGGCTGCTTCTTTGCTGTAAGCTTAGTGGATCATTACAGAAGGCTGATAGAGAGGAATAATAGTAAGAAGATTAATAGAAGATTTTTGTATATTTTATTATGTTCCTTCATAGGGGCAACCCTAACCTGGTTTATAAATCACCAGATGGGTTATGGAGCAGTTATTGCCAATGGATTAGTAGGTGTAATGGCTGCCACATTTTTGCCAAATGATTTGGCAGGTATAACCTATACCTCATCTTTAATTGGAATGAGCTCCTTGGAAGTAATACCCTCCATGGGAGTAGCTGCACTGGTAAGTTTAGTAGTAGCCTTAATCTTTGTAAATACTGCAGAAATTTATGAGGGTATAGGTGGAAAGGCTGGAACTACAGCAGCATTGGCAGTAATAATTACTAGAACAATAATCAAAATTTTTAGCTAGGAGGTAGGTCATGGAAGAAGCTATTATTTTGGCAACAACAGTAGTTGCAGGTATGACAAGCTATCTGGTATCTAATATTTTAAAGAGGGGTTCTGTAATTGGGTCAGCCATTGTAACCTTGGTATCAGGCCTTATGCTTCCTTATTTTTTTCCTAATATGGGTGGTCTATTGGCAACGGCTGCAGCCTGTGCATCCTATGCAGGAATGATTTCTGTTGAAAATGCCCTAAACCTTTTGGAAATGGCTGTAATATCTTTAATGACAGGGATATTGTTTGTAGCTGCCAACAGTGCCTATATAGGCATTGGTGGAAGACTTGGTACAATAGCAGCTATAGCATGTTTTGCATGGCTTGGATTTAAAAAGGTATTTGTAGGTATAGATGAAAAGTAAGGGGCCTAAATCTAGTTAAATAATAAAGAAATAAATGACAAAATGGAGGAGGCAATCTATGAAGATAAGTAAGACAAAGTTAATAGCATACTGTGGAATGGTGTCCTTATTAGCCAGTTTAATTTTAGGTTTAATGGGATATTCACACAGCACCAAGGATATAGAAAATATCAAAAATCAATTGTTAAGAAGACATGTTGAAAATAACATAAATCTGACAATGAAATACATAGAAAGTTTTTACGGTACATTAACTTTAGGGAATGGAACCTTGCTTGACAGCAAGGGCAATAGTATAGAGGGCAGAAATGAAGTTGTAGATTCTATATTGGAGGATTTAGGGGACAAATCCACCATATTTGTTAGAGTTAAAGATGACTTTAAGAGGATTTCAACAAACATTACGGATGATAATAACCAAAGGGCCATAGGTACATATTTGGGTACTGACCACAATGCCTATGAAACAGTAATAAAAGGTGATCTATACATAGGAGAGGCAGAAATACTAGGTGATAACTATTATACTGCCTATAAGCCTATAAAGGATCAAAATGAAAATGTAATAGGGCTTTTGTTTGTGGGTATACCAACAGAAACCCTGGACAATATTATTAATGCCCATGATGTAAAGATGAGCAAAATCAATATACTAATTATTATATTAAGGGCTATTTCACTAGGCTCATTAATTGCATTGGTTGGTGCATCTGTTTCTGACAAAAAAATACCTGCAGCAGATAAAAGGGGGTAGAAAATCTATCCCCTTAATCTATTTTAATCCCTTGTATTTAAAACTTATATCTGCTTCCAGAAATCTATTTATTTCACGATATCTATTGATTGGTTCAAGGGTGTCAATAAATAATAGGTGTATAGTTTCCCAAGCAAAAACCCACCCTCCAATTAACAAGCTTTCACGAAAAACATTTGAAATGATGGTGCCTTCTCCAGCCTTGCTTAAGGTTGCGTAGGTGGCTAATAGTACAAAGGATATTAAAAGTAAAATTGTTGAAAATCTAATATACCTTTCCAGTCTTTTCTTCTCAAAACGTTTTAAAGAATTATAATAGTTTCTATAGCTTATACGAATCAGTTCTTCCTTTTTCTCATCAACTTCATCAGCCTCCAAGGTAAAGGCAATTTCCAGTTTCCTTCTTAAGGGTATCTCCTCAGAACATAAATCAAGGAATTCTGCCAGATCCGGGTGCATATCCCGTTTTTTAAAGGCAGAACTATCCCATTCATGGAAGAAATCAAGATAATTATCAAGGGCAACATCTATAATTATACGGCCTGTTTTAGGATTTTTTCTGTATAGGGTTTCATAATCACTTGTTCTTTTCATAGTATCACCTTCATAAGTCAATGAATAGCTCATAATATATTTTTCCATAAAAACATTATATCAAACTATTTTTACCAATCAATATAGGGTTTTGAAGCCAGTACCTTGTGTATTACCAGGGTCTTAACTGGATTATTTTCTACAAATTTTATAAGGTCTTCAGCATCAGCATAGACTAGTACACCGAAGGTTTTTATACCATTTTCTTCAATATAGTTTAGGGCAGCTTTGTAGTATTCATATTTTTTTTCAAATTCAAGTACCTTTACAGCTTCTTCCCTATCTACTAGATACTTTAGTAGGCTTTTATAGTGGGTTTCATAGGCTGTTGGGAATAATGATTTTGCTCTGATTACCCTGTTATTTTCTTCATGGTACAAGTCTCCTAGTTGAAAGAGTGGATACTTTTCTTTATCTGGTACATAATTAGTCCTTACCCCAGCATTGAGGTCAGTTTTAAATCCTGTTATATATTCAGCTTTTACACCTTTAGCTGATGTCCTTACGGCAACCCAAACAATATTAACCTGAATAGGGTCATCCTCATTATAATCTTGCTTTAGCTCCCAAAGTTCTTCCATAGTCAGGTCTTCTTCAAAAGTAATATAGGCAGACACATAGGATGCAGGGCTTAGCTTCCTTAAATGGTCCATGACTCTCCTTTTCTGTTCCCAATATTCCTCTGATATGAAGGAATCGGGTTCCCAAACTGTCATAAAGCCAGCATAGTGATAACTAGCATCAGTTGCATCATCTAATAGGGTGTATCTAATGTGGTTTCTTTCTAACTTGAAGGAAATAGGGATTTCTTGTCGGGTAAAAGTATCTTTCACCTTATAATTAACACTATAGCTGCCAAAACCTAATCTTTCTATATAGGAATGAATTGTTAGAACCCGGCTAGGATAATTGAGTTCAATAATGGCTGTTAGATCATAAAAAATATCATTGCTGTATTTACCACCTATTAATTTTTCTGTTGGATTATAATAAAAGCTGTCTATTATAGGGGATATAATAAAAAATATACCTAATATTATAGCTAGTACTATAGATACTGATGCTATAACAACCCTTCTTAAACGCCTGTTTACGCTTTTTTTAATACCTATAGTTTCTTCCTTTAACTTTTCATCTTCCTTTAAGGATATAAAGTCTAAATCCATTTTTTCCGCCAGATATTCTTCTATAGCCTCGTATTTTTCTATTTCTNTTTTTACCAACTTAATTTCTTCCTCTGTAGCAGTACCATTTTTATATCTATCCAGCAATTCTTTAAAGTTCACCCTTATTCACCTCCAATAATTTTTTGAGTTTCCTCCTTGCTCTATAAAGCATTACTTTTACAGCTCCTTCTGTTAATCCAGTTGTTTTTGCAATTTCCTTTAGGGTAAAATCACAGTAATAATAAAGGATTATAACTTCTCTATAGGAAGGATTTAATTTCATAACTTGCTGATAAACAATTTTCTTATTCTCATTGTCAACTATACTATCCACAGGAGTCTTTTCTGTGACCAGAATATCTTCCAGGTTATCAACAGCAGTATAATTTTTATCTTTCCTAACCTTGTCCAAGAAAAGATTCTTACAGACTTTAAAGAGCCAGTACTTTATATATGGTGTATTGTCATTCAGGGATAGCAGGGCCTTGAAAAAAGTATCACTTACTAAATCTTCAGCCTTATGATGGTTTCTGCAAAGGGACAAGGCATATATGTAAAGTTCTCTATGATATTTAATAAAAAGCACTTCCAGTTGATTATTGTTCACAGAAAAAACCCCTTTCACTTAATAAACGATATAGGAGGGCTAAAGGTTACACTTTATTTCATTATATCGAACATAGGCAGATAAATTGATATAAGGGGAAATTAATTTTTATTTATAATACAAAAAATACAGGGCAAGCTTGTCACAGTTTATAAATATGAAGAATATATTATTAATGTACAAGCAGTATAATAGCTTTAATAAAAGGTAGGTGATATGATGGATATAAAGGAAAAGTTGGAAAGGGAAATAGCCAGAAAAAGAAAGCTAATTGAAGATAGTGAAAATATTTTGGAACAGGTGCCAGACTATTTAAAGCCAAGGCAGGAATTTGCTCTAGAAATTTATAGGAAGCAATTGGAGGTCCTTGAAGAAGAATTAAATAAAATAGAAAGATCAAATCCTACTAACAGACTCATTTAAGTGTACAGAAATTAAAAACTAAAACAGTAGATTTTTTTAAATCTACTGTTTTAGTTTTTGATATTTACCCCAAATCTATCTAGGCCAATAATTTATAAAATTTACAGGAACATAGATTGACATTGTATAAATTTCATGATAAGCTTAAATAAAATAAAAATTTCTAGTATAAACTAGGGGAGTATAGGTGTATAAAAAATTGTATAGATCCAGTACAGACAAGCAAATAGCAGGTGTTTGTGGAGGCATTGCTGAATATTTTAATATAGATCCTACCATTGTACGACTATTATGGGCCTTTATTTCACTGGCATATGGAACAGGTATAATAGCCTATATAGTTTGTGCTATTGTAATTCCTGAAAGACCAAAGGATTAAGATAATTATTATCATGATTAATAGAACATGAAAGACCAATATCTGCAGAATAAGTATCTAGCTGCAGATATTTTTATCATAATGGATAAAATATTTTTTAGATGAAAGAGTATATTTAGGAGGAATATATGATAAAACTTATAATCAAGCTATTTATTAAGGATTATGAAAATGTATACGATAAAAATGTAAGGGAAGCCTATGGAGTACTATCTGGAGCTTTAGGCATAGTATGTAATTTACTGTTATTTATACTTAAATTAGCCACTGGCATTATTATAAACAGTATTGCTATAGTTTCAGATGCTGTTAATAATCTTAGTGATTTAGGTTCATCCATTGTTACCATTTTTGGCGCTAAATTAAGCAACAGTCCACCAGATGATGAACATCCTCATGGTCATGGCAGATATGAATATATTGCATCCTTAGTGGTGTCCTTTTTAATATTTGGAGCAGGTATGGAAACCTTTAAAGTTTCCATAAAGAAGATTGTAAATCCTGAAGAAATTAAATTTAATTTTATTATAATGGGAATACTTTTCCTAACAGTATTAATAAAACTCTGGATGTTTTCCTACAATAGATACATTGGTAAAAAAATAAATTCAAGTATAAATAAGGCCAATGCTCAGGATAGTTTAAATGATGTAATAGCAACTACCGCCATAATATTAGGAATTGTGCTTAGCAAGTACACTACACTGCCTATTGATGGTATACTGGGCCTTATTATATCCATTGTCATCATATATTCAGGTTTTTCTATTGCCAAGACTTCTGTAAGCTTACTTCTTGGAAAGGCTGCAAATCCAGAGCTTGTAAGAAGGATTAAGGAACTAATACTTGAAAATGAACATATTAAGGGGGTCCATGATTTAATAATCCATGATTATGGACCTAATAAAATAATGGCTTCAGTCCATGCAGAGGTATCAAAGGATGCTGATATAGTTCACATACATGATGAAATAGATAGGATAGAACGAAAAATAGAGAGGGAACTGGACATATATATAGTAATCCATATGGATCCTATTGAAGAAAAATAGAAAGGAAGGAGCTTATTCACTCCTTCCTCTTTATCTCTTAAGATCTACTTTTTTAACCCTTCCATTCTCATCAACAGTTGTCTTAGTTATCTTTGCTAATATTGGGGTATCATCCACCTTGGCACATTCAAGTATATGGTAAGTTTTTGAATTGTCATTGGTTTCTTTAAATACTTCACGTACTAATTTAAATATTGAATATGGATGCTCTGGGTCCTTTATAGTAATCAAAGAAACATTAGGTATGGCCATTGCATCTTTTACAAGCTTTTCAAAATCAATGTCACTTATTCCTGGAATCATAAAATAGTCTACATCTGTATTGTTTAAATCGTCAAAGCCCTTAACTTGAATAGTTTTATGACTTGCTTTAGCTGCAGCCATTAATGTGGCAATTAATGGACGAGTTCCCCAACCTTTATGGCCTGAAACAATCAATGATTCTTTTTTCTCAAGGGCTTCTTCAATGTAATTAGCTTGTTCTTCTGTCAAAAATCCTTGGTCAGCCAATCTTTTTATCATTGGGTTCATTAGTAATCCTCCTTTTTAGTTATTTAATTATATTATACCATACAATTATACCATATTATTTGGAATATTAATTATTGTTATATTATTGGCAAAGAAAGGCTAGAAAATTCCCTTGACTTATACAAAAAAATATTATATTATTTTATTGTCGTGGGGATATAGCTCAGTTGGGAGAGCGCTTGACTGGCAGTCAAGAGGTCAGGGGTTCAAGTCCCCTTATCTCCACCAAATTATTCAAAAGCCTTACAGTATACTATACTGAAGGCTTATTTTTATGCCTGTTTTGACACTTGACTAATTTATTTGAAAAGGAGTGTCAATTGTTTATGGCATTGATAAAAATGAATATAAATACTATTACTCCAATAAAATAAAAATATCCTAATTTGCTTCTATTAACAAAAACTTCTTTTGTTCCAAGTAAAACACTCCATAATATAAATGTTAGATACCATATTTTTTTAAAAATAGGTTCATAAATTGTATGATCAAATATTTTAGTTAATACAATGGAAATTAATAAAATACACCAAACAATTAGTATTCCTTTTTTGTAAATGAATGAATTTTCATTTTTAAAAGGAGACACGCTAACACCTCTTTATGACTACTTTTCCTATATTTCTTTACAATATTTAACTATTTACCTATCCTATAATCATCATACCATATTTGAAGTTTTTCAACTCTTTATTGTAATAGGATATTGAAAATCTCCAACAGCTTTGGCCATAAGATTTGTCAGGTTACATAACTTTTTTTGGTTCTCTGAAGGCAATATCACAGATGGTTAAGATAAAACTACACATTAATCCCCTACCTTTTTTAATGTATTTTACTGTTACCTTACAATGATTATACTATATATGTACCTAAAACTGTCAAATTAGTTTGATGGAGTAAATCAATTAAAGGTAATAGATAAGGGGGCTACAAACTACTGTTTGCTACATCTATGCACATAATACATTAATTGTAAGAGCCTAATATGATGTAGATAAAGAGATAACTTATATATAGAAAGTGGGGGGGACCTTGTATTAAAATGTTAACCCTATTTCACCAGATTTATAAGCCATATTTAACTAATATTTTTAAAAAAGTATATCACAATTTTATAAATATCACATACAAAAACCTTTTCATCCTATTACATATTTGGTATTATATAATTATGTCAATGTGTATAAATATGTAGTATGTAACAAATATAGGATGGAGGTATCATATGGCTTCTGTTACTTATTTCAGTAGGGATGAAATTAATAAATCAAATCCTATTTTTTCCCAAATAAGGACTACTATTGAAACAGTATTTTATGGAAACAATGTTGTTAAAATAAATTCTTTAAAGGAAGCTTATAAATTAGCTAAAAACTCTCCAGGAACCATAGTTACAGATATGCCTGTATATAAGCCGGAAGAAATTGGCTTGGATGAGGATGCTAAAATATTGCTTTTTAATGATGGGGCTGTAGTTGGAAGATGTGCAGCTGCAAGGAGGATTGTAGGGGAAGCAGATGTTGACACATCATATTATGCAGAAGTAATTAGGGATGCAGCCTATAAGACCAGATTTAGAAAGCTTTATCATGCCCAGGCTTATGTTGGATTACATGAGGATTTTATGGTAAAGGCCCATCTTTTAATACCTGAAGGCCATGAAAATATATTGTACAATTGGCTTTTAAACTTCCAATATATTAATGAAAAGTATATAAAGATGTATGAAAACTCCAAAGTATTTGAAAAGGAAGGGGATATATACATTTTTTCAGATCCAGACTGGAAAGATGAAGACCATCCTTTAGGCCTTGCCTTATTTGATCCTGAACACAATTGTGCAGCCATATTGGGAATGAAGTATTTTGGAGAGCACAAAAAAGGTACCCTTACCTTGGCCTGGGGAATTGCCAACAGAAATGGTTTTGCTGCCTGCCATGGTGGATTAAAAAGATACAATCTTAAAGATGGAAGGAAATACACCATTGGAGTATTTGGACTTTCTGGTTCTGGCAAGTCTACCATTACCCATGAAAAGCATGGTGGCAAATATGACATAACCATCTTACATGACGATGCCTATGTAATATCTACAGAGGACAAATCCTCCATAGCTTTAGAGCCATCATATTTTGATAAGACCCAAGACTATCCCCTTACATCAGAAGCAAACAAATATCTGATTACAGTTCAAAACTGTGGTGCCACCCTAGACCAGGATGGGAAAATTGTAATAGTTACAGAGGATTTAAGAAACGGCAATGGGAGGGCAATTAAATCAAAACTATGGGCAGACAATAGGGTAGATAAAATAGAAGAATCTGTAGATGCTATCATATGGCTTATGAAAGATACTTCTTTACCTCCCGTACTGAAAATAAATGATCCTATTTTGGCAGCCACCATGGGAGCTACCTTGGCTACTAAAAGGACCAGTGCTGAAAGGCTTGTGGAAGGTATAGATAGGGAAAGGTTAGTTATTGAACCTTATGCCAATCCCTTTAGAACCTACCCATTGAAGGATGATTATTATAAATTTAAGGAATTGTTTGAAAAGGGGAAAGTAGAATGTTATATATTTAATACAGGCTTTTTTATAGACAAAAAGATACCAAAGGAAGTAACCTTAAATTCCTTAGAGAAAATTGTAAACGGAGAAGCTGATTTTAGGCCCTTAGGAAATATAAAAGCTGTTCAGTATCTGCCAATAGAAGGATTTGAAATTAATATGGATGAAAAATATATAGAAAGATTTTACAGGAGTATTGATTATAGAATTGAATTTTTAGAGAAGCTGAAGAAAGAAAAGGCTGGTAGGGATAGGCTTCCTGAGGAAGCACTAGACTGTTTGTATAATATAAAAGATGAATTAGTCCTTAAAAGAAATAAAAGGGTAGTTTAAGCTACCCTTTTAGTATCCTCTATTTAAGTCCACTACATTAAGTAAATTTTCATTGTTTTTATATCTTTTTAGATTTTCATAGGCTATTTCAAATCTTCTTCTAAAAATCATTTCTGAAGACCAGGAATTATGTGGAGAAATATATACATTATCCATTTCCCATAAAGGGCTGTCCTCTGGCAGGGGTTCTACTTCAAATACATCTAAGGCAGCCTTTTTAATCTTGCCTGTTTCCAAACTTTCTATAAGAGCCTTTTCATCTATTATAACTCCACGTGCAATATTTATAATATAGGCTCCATCCTTCATATTGTCTAATACATCCTTATTTATAAGGTGATATGTTTCATCAGTATAGGGGACTGTTATAACAAGGACATCACATTTTTTGACTACTTCCTTCAGTTTATCTATACTGTAGCATTTGTGAAAGTGTTCCACTTCCCTGCCCCTTGTATTTATTCCAATTATATTTACACCAAAGCCTTCAAATCTTTTAGCAGCTTCCTGGGCTATAGAACCAGTACCTACAAAGCCTATGGTTTTCCCATAAAGTTCTAGTAGGCGGGTATTTGTTTTCCATATTTTATTTTTCTGTTTTTCATAAAACTCCTTGCTGTTTTTAAACATTTCCAGAGTCTTAAGTACAATCCATTCTGCAATTGGAATGCTGTAGACACCTCTGGCATTAGTTAATAATATGTTTCTTTTTTCCACCTTATCCTTGGGTACCTGATTAATTCCTGCACTTAATAGTTGAATCCATTTTAAATTAGGCAGCATATCTATATCCAGCCTACTAAAGCAGTCAAAGGTAACCAGTATGTCTATATCCTCTATATCATGAGAAAATTCTACATTTTTTTCGTCCTTGTATACTACTTCATATCCGAGCTTTTCTAAGCTTTCAAATTCCTCTTCTGTAAATTTAAAGGTACTCAATACCTTCAATAAAACCACTCCCCTGTATAATTATCAATGTTTTTATACCCCTTTTACATATGCTTAAAAATCCAATCTATTAATTCAATACATAATTTGGCAGTTAAATCTTTTTCATCAAGCTTAGGATTTAATTCCACAAAATCCATGGATCTTATCATTTTAGTTTGCAGAAGGCCCTTAAGTATTTTCTTAACCTCATCAATAGTAAATCCTCCATCCACAGGGGTACCTGTACCTGGCACCAACTTTTTATCCAAGGAATCTATATCAAAGCTTATATGGACTCCATCAACCTTACTTTCCTTCAGTTTTTCTATTATATCTTCCAAGGTTTTATCAAGGCCTTCTTTTCTTATTGTATCCATTGTATATAAGTTTAAATTTAATTTTTCTGCTAATTTAACTTCACCTTCATCCAAGTCCCTGGCACCATAAATAAAGGTATTTTCTGCCTTAATTTTTTGACCCTCAAAATAGACATTGGTTAAATTTTCATGACCTTCTCCCAAGGCTGCACCTAAAACCATTCCATGGGAATTGCCGGAAGGAGAGGTCTCAAAGGTATTTATATCTCCATGGGCGTCTATCCATACGACAGCCAGCTTGTCAAAAAACCTGCTGGCACCTGAAATACTTCCTAGTCCTAGGGAATGGTCTCCTCCAAAGATGAAGGGGAAGCTATTGGAACACAAGGCGCTGTATACTAAATGGGCTAAGTTATTATTCATTTCTTCTATTAATTTTAAATATTTTATTTTTTTATGAGAACCATACTTTTCTGATTCGGGTACTTGAGGTATATAAAGGTTTCCAAAATCATATACATTCTTTTTATATTTCCTTACTACATCTACAATACCCATATCCCTTAGCTTCTGTGGTGCATATTGAACCCCTTCCCTGTCTGCACCGTATTTTACTGGAACCCCTATTAAACTTATATCCATAAATATACCTCCTTATAATCCGTCTTGTAGATAGCTTACTCTCTTATTATACCATTAAACCAGCATGTATAAACTGGCTTATATTTTAAGGATTACTAAAATATATTTAATATTTGCAGTAAAAATGATAATATTTAATTGAAAGAGAAAGGAGGTTTAAGGATGAAGGCTTTAATTGTAGTTGATATGCTTAATGATTTTATACTTAAGGACGGAGCCTTATATTCTGGTGAGCAGGCAGAAGAAATAGTAGATTTTATAAATGAAAAAATAAAGGAATTCAGAGAAAATAACTATTCGGTAGTATTTTTATGTGATAACCATGAAAAAGATGACAAGGAGTTTGATATGTTCCCACCCCATTGCATTGCAGGAGAATTTGGCAGCCAAATAGTTGATGGTATTGATGTTCAAGAAGGAGATAAAATAATTAAAAAGAGAAGGTATAGTGGTTTCTTTGGCACAGATCTGGATCTGTATTTAAGGGAGAAAAATGTGGATGAGATATATCTGGTGGGGGTATGTACAAATATTTGCGTCCTATATACTGCAGCAGATGGAAGAAATTTAGGATATAAAGTAAATATATATGAAAAGGGAGTGGCTACCTTTGATGAAGAAGCCCATAGATTTGCCCTCAAGGAAGCTAAAAATACCTTAGGCTGCAATATTATTTAAGATGGAGGAAGGAAATGGCAAAGAATTATTATGCAGTAAAGAATGGACGACAAATAGGGGTCTTTAATACATGGAAAGAATGTGAAGAACAGGTTAAGGGCTATCCAAATGCAGCTTATAAAAAGTTTTCCAGCTATGAAGAAGCCTTGGAATTCATAAAGGGAGACAGTGATATACAAGGGGACAAAGACATAGATGACTTAAAGGAAAATGAAGCAATTGCCTATGTTGATGGAAGCTATGATAATGAAAGTAAAATATATGGCTATGGAGTGGTGCTCTTTTCAAAGGATGGTAAATTTACCTTTTCAGAAAGGGATGATGATCCTAAGTTAGTAGAAATGAGAAATGTTGCAGGAGAAATTAAGGGATCAATGGTTGCCATGGAAGAGGCCCTTAAAAGGGGCAAGGATACCCTTTTTCTATACTATGATTATATGGGCATAGAAAAATGGGCTACAGGCGAATGGAAGGCCAATAAATACGGTACCAAAATGTATAGGGCCTATTATGATTCCATTAAGGATAAATTAAATGTAAGGTTTATCAAGGTAAAAGCCCATGCAGGAAATAAATACAATGAGGAAGCAGATAAATTAGCTAAAGAAGCTCTAGATATATAAGAGGGTCTAGGGACCCTCTTATATCTTTTCTATTTCCACCTTATTTCTTTTAAGCAGTTCTAATGCATATTCATCCACCCTGTAGTCATTTCTATAATATATTTTTTTAATACCAGCCTGTATAAGGGCCTTTGTACAGTTTAAGCAAGGGAAGTGGGTTACATAAACTTTACACCCCTTTACAGCAATGCCTTCCCTGGCACAGTATATAAGAGCATTTATTTCAGCATGTATAGTTGCAATACAATGGCCATCCCTCATAACATGTCCTACATCATTGCAGTGGGGGTTGCCGGAAATGGAACCATTGTATCCAGTAGATACAATCCTGTTGTCATCATTTACAATTAAACAGCCAACTTCAGCCCTGTCACAGGTAGAGCGGCTTGCAACTATTTCAGCTATTTCCATGAAATATTCATTCCAAGATTTTCTGCCTTTCATAATACTACTCCTTTGTTTTTTAATCATATTTTACCATAAATATAAGATTAAGTATTAATAAAAACCATACATATATTCAGCAAAAAATACAAGGAGATTATATTTGCAGCCTAGGTCTATAACTTTCAGCCAATTGAGGAAGAATCTTTTGAAAAATTCTCCTGCCCGGGATGGCGACAATACCCTAGTCCCTTTGGGAAGCATGGCCAGTTTGCCAATGTAAGCATTTTACCTAAATGAGCTGTAGAAGTTATCCCTGGGCGCAAGGGTAATGGACTGTGTTTTTTATTGAAAATAGACTAATGCAATGTATTTGTATTAAAGCCCTTATTATTGTTTACTTTATATTAATCTGTATAGATAGTAAATCCTTTATATATTATAATATAGGTATAATTGTGAAAGAAGGTGGGCTATGAAATACTTAGTTAGGGAAAGAATATTCTCATTTGCAGATAGGTTCAATATTCAAGATGAAGATGGAAGTGATAAATTTCAGGTAGAAGGCCAGCTATTTTCCCTGGGGGATAAGCTAAGGATATATGATTTAGATGGCAGGGAGCTTATATATATTGAGCAGCAAATATGGAGACTTTTACCAGAATACAATATATATAGGGGAGATAGGTTACTTGCCAGGGTAAAAAAGGAGCTGACCCTATTTAAACCAAGATTTACTATAGAAAGCCAATATGGGGATTTTACTATAGATGGGGATGTGTTTGCACATGATTTTACCATATTAAATAATGGCAGGCCTATAGCTTGGGTAAGTAAAAAGTGGTTTTCTCTTTCAGATACCTATTATGTAGAAATATTAGAAGGGGAAGATCATGCCTTTATATTATCTTTAGTGATAGTCCTGGACCAGGTATTGTATGATGAAAGTGGAAATAACCGATAGTGTAAAAGTTTTTCAATGAAAAAAATGTCTATTATAATAATATGGGGGACAAGTAAGTCCCTTATATTTATCCTTGGAGGGATTAAATGATAGATATAAAAAATATAATTAATAGGGTAAAGGGAAGAGAGCCTAGACCTTTGGATATTAAAAAGGAATATGCAGTTGTTTTGCCTTTAATTAACATTGAGGGTAATTGGCAACTAATATATGAAGTGAGATCCAATAGTTTAAAAAGGCAGCCTGGTGAAATATCCTTTCCAGGAGGCAAGGTGGAAGAGGGGGAAGGCTACAAGGAAGCTGCTGTAAGGGAAACCATGGAAGAATTAAATATAGATAAGGAAAAGATTAATATAATAGGGGAGTTAGATTATTTAGTCACCCGTGATAATACCATTATATATTCCTTTTTAGCTACTATAGAAAATATAGATGTAAATAGCATAAGTCCAAATTTAGATGAGGTAGACCATATATTTACAGTTCCAGTGGATTTCTTTATAGAAAATCCTCCAAAACTATATTATGTAGATTTGGATCCTGTTATTAGCGATGATTTTCCCTATAATCTAATACCTAATGGTAAAAATTATAAGTGGAGAATAGGGAAGCATTCTGTATATTTTTATAAATATAAGGATTATATAATATGGGGATATACAGCTAGGATAACCAAGCACTTCATAGATATTATAAAAGGAAGTTAGAACTCCTTTTGAGTCTAACTTCCTTTTATTTATACTACATTATTAGTCAGTAAACATTTGTGTCCAATAAGTAGTACCATTAGCCTCTGCATAACCCACACCAATAGTCTTAAAGTTTGGATTTAATATATTTGCCCTGTGGCCACTGGAATTCATCCAGCCATTCATTACAGATTCAGCACTCCTATAACCTTTAGCTATGTTTTCTCCTGCATATCCAAATTTAATACCAAAGCTTCTCATCATTTCAAAAGGATCTCCGTAGGTTGGAGAAGTATGGCTAAAGTAGTTTTTATCTGCCATATCTTGTGATTTAATTCTGGCAACCTTGGATAGTTCTGCACTTAAGGTTAAGGGAGCTAGTCCAGCTTTTTGCCTTTCTATGTTTACCAGTCTAACTACTTCCCTTTCAATGGCACTGACAGAACTATTGCCTGGTTCTATTGGTGTAGTTGGTTCTTCCTTAGGTTCTTCAGGTTTTTGTGGATTATTTGGTCTTTGTGGTTCTTCTTCCTTTGGTTCCTCTGGTTGAGGCTGTGGATTATCTGGTCTTTGTGGTTCTTCTTTTGGCTCTTGGGTTTCTTCTATATCATCAATATTCCAAATTAGTCTTAATTGGGATAGTATGTTATTTAGTCTGCTATTTAAGTATTTGTCTGATATATTACCATATTTGATTACATAGTTTCCATTTCCTTCACTTACAATTGTTTTAACTGAATATTTAAAGCCTTGAGCATGTCCTACTGATGTGGATAATATTAATATGGCTATTAATAATAGTAGTATTTTTTTACCATTTTTCATATTTATTCCTCCTTTTAAGGTCTCAGATTAATTGTGTTAATCTATCCTCCTTTCAAGTAATGGATATTTAGGAGTATAACATTAAATATATGTTAAATAAACCCACAATGGATGGAAGAATTTCAAAATTATGGCAATAATAAAAATACAGGTCCTTTTATAGGAACCTGTATTTTTACCCTTTTATCCTTACCTGATGATATACTTTTTTACCCTTTCTCAACATTAATTTTCCATGGCTAAAATCATCTAGGTTTACAATCCTATCAACTTCTTTTACCTTTTCATCATTCATTGATATTCCATTTTGTTCAATTAATCTTCTTCCTTCACTATTGGACTTAGTCAGGCCTACCTCCTTTAGAAGCTCCAATATGCCTATTCCCTTTTCAAAGGTTGATTTATCGAATTCAGTAAAGGGTATAGAGCCTTCTTCCTCAGCACCAGCAAATAAGGCTCTTGCAGCCTGTTGGGCTTTTGTTGCCTCTTCTTCACCATGAATTAATTTAGTTACCTCAAANGCTAATACTTCTTTTGCCTTGTTTATTTCTGCCCCTTCTAAGGAACCAAGCCTTTTAACTTCATCCATTGGAAGGAAGGTTAACAGTGCCAGGAATTTTTCCACATCCCTGTCATCTGTGTTGCGCAGGTATTGGTACATTTCGTAAGGACTGGTCTTATTTGGATCCAGCCAGATGGCTCCTTTGGCTGTTTTACCCATTTTTTCCCCAGAGGCAGTAGTAAGTAGTTTTAAGGTCATGGCATAAACTTTATCCTTCTCTAGCTTTCTAATTAGTTCATATCCTCCCAATATGTTGGACCATTGGTCGCTGCCGCCTATTTGAAGCTTGCAATTGTACTTTCTATATAAATGCAGGAAGTCATAGGATTGTAATAGCATATAGCTAAATTCAAAGAAGGTTAGTCCTTTTTCCAGTCTGTTTTTATAGCTATCCAGTGTAAGCATATAGTTTACAGAAAAATGGACACCAACTTCTCTCATGAATTCTAAAAAGTTTAAATCTAAAAGCCAGTTGGCATTATTATCCATAATGGCCCTACCATCACTGAAGTCTAAGAATCTTTCAAATTGTTCCTTGAATTTTTCTGCATTACGGTCAATTTCTTCCTTGGTAAGTAACTTTCTCATATCCGTTCTACCAGAGGGGTCCCCTATCATAGTAGTACCTCCACCCAGTAGAGCAATAGGTCTATGGCCTGCCCTTTGCATGTGCATCATTACCATTATTTGGATAAAATGGCCTAAAGTTAAACTATCAGCAGTGGCATCAAAACCTATATAGAAGGTTACTTGTTCCTTTTCCAGTAGTTCCCTAAGTTCATCCTCATAGGTAACCTGGTCTATATATCCTCTTTCTAAAAGTACATCATATACATTAGCCATTTGTGTTTCCCTCCTATTTTTATGCTTTTATATTAAAAAAGGTACCTTCTCCTTTAAGGACGAGAAGATACCCGTGGTACCACCTTAATTCGCCATAGGCCTCTAATCACTTAACGGGTGATAAGCGCAATAGTTTCCTATTGGACTCCAGATTCGTACTTCGCCTAATTATTAGGTTATAGACCTCTCACCCATGGCCTATTCTCTGTCATTTAACCATAATTAGGCTACTTTAATCCTTCATAGTCAAATATTTTCAATTATTTTCAAAAGTATATTAATATATTATGCAAATATTGTCAAGGTAGAAAAATAGAGGACTTTTAGTCCTCTACAATTAATTCTTTGCTATTTTCCCATAGGCCATGGATATTGCAGTAGCTTGTTGCATATAGGGTTCCAGATTTTTCTGCCTTAAATCTTGTTACTACATAGGGTTCAGTGAAAACTCCCTGTTCTCCGTGGCTATCAAATTCATAGGTGCCTACCTCTACTGGGAATTTGGCTCCTTCTGGATGGAAATATAGCTTAATCCAAGCTATGTAGTGCTCTTGTAGGTTTGGATGGGGTATTTCTTCTCCAATGTTTACATTTACTTCTATTAGGTCACCTTTTTTAACCTTGTCTGGTGCATGAATTACAGGAACGTGTTTTTCCCCTTTCCAATCTCCACTTTGATATAAATCTCCTATCTTTTTCATATTATAACCCCCTTTAATACTATTATTCTTTAGTTAATATTTAAACTAGCACTCTGTTAATAATTACCCAAAAATAATTAAAATACACAAAATATGTGTAAACATTTATTCTTTTAGATATAATGAAGATAATAGATAGTATATAAGGGGGG
>JGI24714J26587_10001280_pt1 | contig 17870 bp, 17 predicted proteins | sample BioPla4DNA2_FD_26587 | JGI IMG/M metagenome (IMG submission 26587)
ACTCCAAGAGCAAATCCGTGCCGATGTGCTGAGGAGCAGGCAGCTGCTGGGTCATTATCGTTTACAAGATGCAAGAGTTGTGCTAAAATAGCATTGTGCCGNGGGTTTGCGCCCGGGCTCAGAAAAAGCCCTTTGCTAGGAGCAGCGTACCTCCGGCGCTGTTCTTGGGAAGTGGTGTTAGACAAATTTTGGAGGTGGATTTGGTGCTATCACAGGAAGTTAAAGCGGAGATCATCAAGAAATTCAGTCGTCATGAGGGCGATACGGGTTCCCCGGAAGTTCAGATAGCCATCTTGACCCACAGGATTCAAGAACTAACTGAACACCTGAAGGTCCACAAAAACGACCATCATTCGAGAAGAGGCCTCTATAAGATGATCGGGCAGCGGCGTGGTCTTTTGAACTATCTCATGAAGAAAGACATCGAACGTTACCGCAATCTTATCGAGGAACTGGGTTTGCGTCGGTAAAAGACGAGCGGGTAACTTCGCCCGCTCTTTTTTGAATCGCGCAGGCTATAATAGCTNTAGATGAGAACAATCAAAATGGAGGTTAGATTATGCAAACCGAGTTTCGCAGGGAATTAGCCGGGAGACCCCTAGTCCTGGAATTCGGCGGGGTAGCCAAGCAGGCCAACGGCTCCGTGCTGGTGCGCTACGGAGAAACAGTTGTCTTGGTCACCGCCACCATGAGCAAAGAACCCAGGACGGGCATCGACTTTTTCCCACTGTTAGTGGACTATGAAGAACGCCAATACGCTGTGGGTCGAATCCCCGGCGGTTGGGGAAGGAGGGAAGGGCGTCCCAGCGAGGAAGCCATTTTGTCCGCCCGGATGATCGACCGCCCCCTGCGGCCGCTGTTTCCAGAGGGCTTCCGCAATGATGTGCACATTGTGGCNACGGTCATGTCGGTGGACAAGAGCAATTCTCCCACCATCGCCGCGCTGATCGGCGCCAGCGCCGCCCTGCACGTATCGGATATCCCCTTTGGCGGCCCCGTGGGTGGCGTGAAAGTGGGCCGGGTCAACGGGCGCTTCGTGCTCAACCCCACCCTGGCTGAACAGGCCGAATCGGACCTGGAGATCACCATCGCCGGTACCAAGGATGCTGTTACCATGGTGGAAGCAGGGGCCAACGAGGTTCCGGAGCAGGCGATTTTGGAGGCCATCTCCTTCGGCCACCAGTTCATCAAAGAGCTCTGCCTCTGGCAGGAAGAGATCAGGGCCCAGATCGGCAAAGGGAAAGCGGAAGTGACTGTCTTCCAACCCGCATTGGATCTGGACCGCTGGGTGCGGGAGCACGTCTATGAAGAGCTGGTGCAGGCCCTGAAGGCCAGCGAGAAGCTGGAACGGGAACGGCTCTTGGATGAGGTTAGGGGCGGTGCCCACGAAGCCTATCAAGAGGAGTTCGGGGAAGAGGAATACGAAGAACAAAGCAAGTTTATCGACGCGGTGTTCGATGCGGTACTCAAAGAAGAAGTACGCCGGGCCATCACCCAAGACAGGATGCGGCCCGATGGACGCCGTCCAGAGGAAATCCGTCCCGTAACCTGCCAGGTGGGTCTGCTGCCCAGGGCTCACGGAAGTGGGCTGTTCACCAGGGGGCAGACGCAGGTGCTCACCTCAGTCACCTTGGGACTGAAATCCGACGAGCAGCTCCTGGACAGCCTCACAGATGAGGAGAGCAAGCGCTACATCCACCACTACAATTTCCCACCNTACAGTGTAGGAGAAGTCCGGCCCATCCGGGGACCGGGACGCAGGGAAATCGGCCACGGTGCCCTGGCGGAACGCGCGCTGCTCCCCATGATCCCCAAGGAGGAAGAGTTCCCCTACACCATCCGCCTGGTTTCCGAGGTTTTGGAATCCAACGGCTCCTCGTCCATGGCCAGCGTGTGCGGCAGTACCTTGGCTTTGATGGATGCCGGTGTGCCCATTAAGCAGCCGGTGGCTGGCATTGCCATGGGTCTGGTGATGATGGATGGGAAATACACCATTCTCACCGATATCCAAGGACTGGAAGACGCCCTGGGGGATATGGACTTCAAGGTAGCCGGTACCTCTAGGGGGATTACCGCTCTCCAGATGGATATCAAGATCAGCGGAGTCACCCAANTGATCATGGCGGAAGCCCTGGAGCAGGCCCGCAAAGCCAGATTGTTCATCCTCGACAAAATGCTGGCGGTTATCCCCAAGCCCCGTCCTGACCTGTCCAAATATGCGCCGCGCATCATCACCATGGAGATTCCCGTGGATAAGATCCGCGACGTCATTGGACCTGGGGGCAAGATCATCCGCGACATCATTGCCAAAACAGGCGTGGAGATCGACATCGAAGACGATGGGCGGGTGTACATCGCCTCCACCGATGAAGAAGGNGGCAAAAAGGCCCAACAACTCATCGAGCGCTACGTCAAAGACGTGGAAGTGGGTGAGACCTACCTGGGCGTCGTTAAGCGCATCATGAACTTCGGCGCCTTTGTGGAAATCCTTCCCGGCAAGGAAGGTTTGGTACACATTTCACAATTGGAGAACCGTCGGGTGAAGAGAGTCGAAGATGTGCTCAAGGTGGGAGATGAAGTTCTGGTCAAGGTTTTGGAGATTGACCGCCAGGGACGAATTAACCTCTCCCGCAAAGAAGCCCTTGCCGAAGAGAAGGAATTCAAAGGGTAATATAGAAATAAGTTAATAGCACTCTAATAAAGCAGGTATAAAGAAAGACCTGCTTTTTCATTTTCTTAACATAGGAAAAGGGGTATGTGCATGGCGGTTCTGGCCTACTACCCCCACGGCGCAGCTCTGCACGTGGGTGTGGGAACCTTGGAGGCATACACTACTGCTGTTTTTCCTCTCACTTCCCCTGAGCAGCTCTTTCCCTGGCTGGAGGCAGCCGGAATATCCCCAGATGATGTGGACTTTATCGTAACCAGCGGCACGCTCCCGGGCAGCCAGCCCAGCGGCATTTACCTGTTTAACCCGGAAGCAGCCGCGGCGCACCAAGGAGTGGAGTTTTGTGCCCTGCTGGCGGAGAGACTATCCTCTCCGGTGTATCTCATCGACCCCGCCAGCAGGGCTGACTGCCATCCCCAGGCCCTGGTCACAGGCACACCGGCTCTTGGGCGCACCTGCTCTGCGGACCACTTTCTTTTCAAGTTCCTGGCCCGCCAGGAAGCGGCCAAACGCGGCCTTCCGCAGAGCCAGGGGCGCTTCATTGCTGCCCACCTGGATGAGGTGCACCAACTGGGGGCCGTGGTGGGCACCAAGGTGGTGGACTGCCTCACCAGCCTGGAGGAAGGGCCCTTTGCCCTGCGGCAGAGCGGGGGACTGCCCTTCGACGGTGTGCTGGAGCTGTGCAGCCAGCACCAAGGACGTGAAGAAGTCCTGGACGCCCTCAACCAAAATGGAGGCCTCCACGGTTATCTCGGCCTGGAACGCCTGGAGGATCTCTTCGACCTCCAGGGGGAACAGGCGGACCTGGTCAGGCAGGCCCTGGTCTACCAAATCGCCAAGGAGATCGGCGCCCTCGCTGCCGTCCTGGAAGGCAAGGTGGATGCGGTGATCTTAAGCGGCGAGCTGATGCGCCTGCCGTCCTTCCAGGCCGAGCTGGCCCAGCGGGTGGGCTTTATCGCGCCCATCTCGGTCTACCCGGGCAACCAGGGAGTGGCTGCCCTGATGGCAGGCGCCAAAAGGATCCTGGATCAAGAACCCATCATTCTCAGCTGAAGGGGTGTGCATTATGGGATTTGCAGAACTGAAGGCAAGTCTAAAGGGACGCTCCCCGGCAGTTCTCGTTTTGGCCTGGGGCCTGGACGGGGGAGTGCTGGAAGCGTGTAGACAAGCTTTGGACAGCGGTTTTTTGGGAGAAGTGATCGTCACCGGTCCCCCCGATGAGGTGCGGCAGGTAGCTCAAGAGGCGGGAGTTGCCCTTGACGGCTTCACCCTCCAGGACGCCTCCAGCCCCGGGGAAGGGGCGGCAGAGGCGGTGCGGCTGATCCGGGAGGGCCGGGGTCAGATCCTGATGAAAGGGCATCTGGGCACCAGCGTAATCCTGCGGGCGGTGGTCAACAAAGAAACGGGTATCCGCAAAGAACCCCTGCTCAGCCACATCACCATCTTCGAACTGCCCTCCGGGCGGTTGGTGCTGCTCACCGATGCAGCCATGAACATCAAGCCTGATCTCACCCAAAAGGCCCAAATCCTGGACAACGCCATCAAGTTCGCCTGGTCCATCGGCCTGGCCAATCCTAAAGTGGCGGTACTGGCCTCGGTGGAAACGGTGAATCCCCAGATGCAGGACACGCTGGATGCTGCCGCGCTCACGGTCATGGGGAATAGAAAGCAGTTTTCCAAGCCGGCCATCGTGGACGGACCCCTGGCCTTCGACAACGCCTACTCGCTGGAGGCGGCGGCCCACAAAGGCATCGGCAGCCCCGTGGCGGGGCAGGCCGATATCTTCCTGGTTCCGGAGATCACCGCGGGCAACGTGCTTTACAAGGCCCTGGTTTACGTGGGCGGCCTGTCGGTGGCCGGGATCGTAACCGGCGCCCAGTGTCCCATCGTCCTAACTTCCCGGGCTGATAGCGCCGCTTCCAAACTCAACTCCATCGCGGTGGCCTGCCTGTCCCTGGAAGGCAAGTAGGGAGGAGAAAGATGCAGCATTTGCTTCTGGTGATCAATACCGGTTCCACCAGCACTAAACTCGCGGTCTATCGCGATGCAGAGCAGATCCACACCACCAGCCTGCACCATTCCACCGAGGATCTGGCACCCTTTGCCACCATCGTGGAACAGAAAGGGTTCCGCCAGCAGGTGATCGTGGAGTGGCTGGAAGAGATCGGAGTTGAGCTCGCGGACCTCACGGCCATCGTGGCCAGGGGCGGCCTGCTCGCGCCCATTCCCGGAGGCACCTACCGCATCAACGAGCTCATGGTGCGCCACATGGCCGCGGAGCGCTACGGAAGGCACGCCTCTAACTTGGCGGGGCTGATCGCCTATGATCTGGGGCGGAGCTTGAACATCCCCTGTTATATCGTGGATCCGGTGGTGGTGGATGAACTGGCGGACGTGGCCCGCATCAGCGGCCATCCGAGCCTCGAGCGCATTTCCATCTTCCACGCCTTAAACCAAAGGGCCAACGCTAAAAAGGCCGCTGCTTTGCTGGGCCGGCCCTATACAGAGCTCAACCTGATCGTGGCCCACCTGGGGGGCGGCATCTCCGTGGGCGCCCACCAGCTGGGCAGGGTGATCGATGTGAACCAGGCCCTCTCGGGGGAGGGTCCCTTTTCCCCGGAGCGGGTGGGCTCGCTGCCCACCAACGCCCTGGTCCATTACTTTTTTGACCACGGCTGGACCAAGGATGAACTGATGAAGCAGTTTGTGGGGCGTTCCGGTCTTGTGGCCCACCTGGGGACCAACGACAGCCGGGCCATCGTCGCCCGCATGCAGGAGGGGGACAGCCAAGCGGAGTTCTACTTCAAAGCCATGTGCTACCAGATCGCCAAGGAAATTGGCAGGATCAGTACGGTACTCTGCGGTAAAGTGGATCAGATCATCCTTACCGGAGGCCTGGCCCACTCCCCCGAGCTGGTGGCGGAGATCAAGCCCAAGGTGGAGTTCATTGCACCGGTTATGGTGCTGCCAGGTGAAAACGAACTGGAAGCCCTGGCCCTGGGCGCCCTGCGGGTGCTCCAGGGAGAGGAAAGGGCCCGCGACTATATCGTGGAGGAAGTGTAAACGCGCAAGATCCTGCGGAAGGGGGTGAACCCATGCGCGGTCAAGTCCTGGTTAACGAANAGCGCTGCAAGGCCTGCAGCCTGTGCATAAGCGCCTGCCCCCATGATGTTCTGCGGTTGGCGGAACGGATCAATTCCAGGGGCTACCATCCTGTGGAAGTCTACCAACCGGAGAAATGCACAGGATGTACCCTCTGCGGTGTCATCTGCCCTGATTTAGTCCTGACTATTCAACGTGAAATTCCGGAAAGGAAGTGATCCTGTGGCCAAGATCCTGATGAAGGGGAATGAGGCCCTGGCCGAGGCGGCCATCCGGGCTGGGTGTAAGGCCTTTTTCGGCTATCCCATCACGCCCCAAAACGAAGTACCAGGCTACATGGCCGATCAGCTCCCCCTGCGGGGAGGAGTTTATCTGCAGGCGGAAAGCGAAGTTGCCGCCATCAACATGGTCTACGGCGCAGCCGGTGCCGGCGCCCGGGTGATGACTTCATCCTCCAGCCCCGGCATCAGCCTCAAACAGGAGGGCATCTCCTATATCGCCGCGGCGGAGCTGCCCTGTGTGATTGCCAACGTGATGCGCTGCGGCCCGGGACTGGGCGGCATCCAGCCCAGCCAGGGTGATTACTTCCAGGCGGTAAAAGGGGGAGGCCACGGCGACTACCGCCTGATCGTCTTGGCTCCAGGCAGCGTCCAGGAGATGGCGGAGCTCACGACCCTGGCCTTTGATCTGGCGGACAAGTGGCGCAACCCGGTGATGATCCTCAGCGACGGCATCCTCGGCCAGATGATGGAGCCTGTGGAGTTCCCCGAAGACTATCAGCCCCTGGAGGTGGAAAAACCCTGGGCCACCACGGGCGCCAAGGGCCGGGAACGGAATATAGTCAACACTCTGGATATCATCCCCGAGTCCTTGGAGAAGAAAGTGGAAAAGCTTTTGGAGAAATACGAGCGGATTAAGCGGGAAGAGGTGCGCTGGAAAGAAGAGGGTACCGAAGATGCGGAGATCATCTTGGTGGGCTACGGAACCTCCGCCAGAATCGCCCGCTCCGCCATGGAACAAGCCAGGCAAAAAGGCCTTAAGGTGGGCTTGTTCAGGCCCATCACCCTCTTCCCCTTCCCGGAAGAGCGTCTGCGGGCCCTGGCCGGTCCAGGCCGCCAGTTCCTGGCCGTGGAGATGAGTGCCGGCCAGATGATCGAAGATGTGCGCCTGGCGGTGGAAGGGCGCAGCCCCGTTCACCTCTGCCGGCGCCTGGGCGGCATGGTGCCCACTCCCGAGGATGTATTGGCGAAAATCCAGGAGCTTGTGGAAGGGAGGGCCAGCTAATGAAGACAGTGTTCCAGAAACCGCAGGCCATGACCGATGCCCAGCTGCACTACTGCCCCGGCTGTACCCATGGAATCATCCACCGTTTAGTGGCGGAAGCCATCGATGCCCTAGATATTCGGGAACAGACCATCGGCATCGCCAGCGTGGGCTGTTCGGTATTCGCCTACGATTATTTCAACTGCGATATGCAGCAGGCCGCCCACGGCCGGGCACCGGCGGTGGCCACCGGCATCAAGCGGGTGCTGCCTGAAAGCATCGTGTTCACCTACCAGGGAGATGGCGACCTGGCGTCCATCGGCATGGCGGAGATCGTCCATGCCGCGGCCAGGGGGGAGAATATCACGGTGATCTTCATCAACAACGCCATCTACGGCATGACCAGCGGCCAGATGGCCCCCACCACCCTGCCCGGTCAAGTCACCGCCACCTCACCCCGGGGCCGCAGCGTGAACGAAACCGGGTATCCCATCAGAATCTGCGAGCTGCTGGTGGCCTTGGAGGGGGCAGCATATTTGGCCAGGGTTTCCAGCCACAACCCCCGCCACATTCTCCAGGCGGGCCGGGCCATCAAAAAGGCCTTCGAAGTACAGCAGCAGAAGCAGGGTTTTGCCCTGGTGGAAGTGCTCTCCACCTGTTCGGTCAACTGGGGCATGGCCCCGGTGAAGGCCATGCAGTGGTTGGAAGAGAACATGATTCCCTATTATCCCCTGGGCGTCTTCAAAGACGTCACGGCCAAGGAGGGTGAACAGCATGGCTGAGATCATCATCGCGGGTTTCGGCGGCCAGGGAGTACTGGTTTTGGGCCAGGTGATCACCTACGCCGGGATGCTGGAAGATAAGAATGTGTCCTGGCTCCCATCCTACGGTCCCGAGCAGCGGGGAGGTACCTGCAACTGTTCCGTGGTGGTAACCGATGGCGAGGTAGGTTCGCCCCTGGTCACCAAGCCCTCTGTGGCCATCATCATGAACGGCCCTTCCTTTGACCGGTTTGAACCCACCGTTAAGCCCGGCGGCCTCGTCCTGTACAATTCATCCCTGGTGCACAAAAAGCCCAGCCGCGACGATGTGCAGGCCATTGCCGTGCCCGCCAATGAAATCGCGGACGAACTGGGCAATACCCGGGTGGCCAATATGGTGATGCTGGGGGCCTTCATTGAGGCCACCGGTTTGGTGAAGAAAGAAAGCATCGAGGCGGCCCTCAAAGAGGTGATCTCGGAACGCCATCACCACCTCATTCCTTTGAATATGCAAGCTTTTGAGCGGGGTAGGGCATACCAATAGCAAATCCCACCAAGGGAGGCTAGAGGTATGGAGTGTTCTACCCGCTGGGGTGTGGTGCAGCAGGTGAGCAGCTTCCCCAACAGGCAGGAGCTTCTGGTGCAGGTGGGAACGGAAACCGCCAAAGCCCTGGCTTTCCCCAAGCTGACCGGAGAGTGCCGGCAGGGGGATCGGGTGCTGCTCAACACCACCGCCCTCCAGCTTGAGCTGGGCACAGGAGGCTGGCACTACGTTCTCGCCGTGGAAGGGCGGGAACGTAGTCTTTCTTCTGGGCCTGGACACATCATCAAGCTGCGCTACACGCCGCTGCAGGGGCGGGTTCTGGCGGTGGAGGAAGAGGCCAGTCCCCACCACCAGGTCTTGGCGCAGGCCGACTCCTTGGAAGGCCTGCCTGTGGCGGTGGGCAGCCTCCACAGTATGCTGGCGCCCCTGGTCTGGCTGGTGGCTCAGCACTGCCCAGGCAGGCGCCTGGTCTATCTCATGAGCGATGGCGCCGCCCTGCCCCTGGGTTTCAGCACAGCCTGCGCCCTCCTCAAGGAGCGGGGGCTCCTGGCGGCCACCATCACCTTCGGCCATGCCTTCGGCGGGGACCTGGAGGCGGTGAACATCTACAGTGCCCTTTTGGTTGCCAAGCATGTGGCCAAAGGGGATCTGGCCGTGGTGCTCATGGGGCCAGGGGTGGTGGGTACAGGCACAACCTGGGGCACAACAGCGGTGGAACAGGGCATCTTTCTCAACGCGGCGCTCCAGCTCGGGGGCACCCCCGTGGCCCTGGGGCGCCTGAGTCAAAGCGATCCCCGGCCCAGGCACCTAGGCCTCAGCCACCACACCCAGACAGTGCTGAAAAGGGTGGTGCAGGGCCCGGTGTTTTTTCCGCTCCCCGTCTGTTTCCAGGAGTTTGACCAGTGGGAAAAGCAGCTGCGGGATCTGCCGCACACCATCTGCTGGGAGGATACAGAAGAGGACTTCCAAAGGCTTCTCACAGCGGACCTGCACTTTTCCACCATGGGAAGGGGCCTCAGGGACGATCCCCTCTTCTTCCACGGCGTGGCCGCGGCTGCGCTCTTTTTGTGCCGGCTGCTGGGGAAAGAGTGAGGGGGAAAGGGTCTTGGTAAGAATCTACGCCGATCTCCACATCCATGTGGGTCGAACCAGCCGGGCAGCCCCGGTGAAAATCACAGCTTCGCCCAGGCTGAACCTGGAGAGCATCGTGAAAACCGCAGAGCAAAAGGGCCTCCAGCTCGTGGGCCTGGTGGATGCTGCCTGCAGCGGAGTGCTGCAGGATCTGAAGGAGCTGGTGGAAAACGGAACGCTGCAACCCCTGGAGGGGGGAGGCTGCCGCTGGGGCCAGACGGCCCTCTTTTTCGGCAGTGAAGTGGAACTGGCCCACAGGGGAGAGGCAGCACATTTTCTCGCCTTTTTCCCCAGCCTGCAGGCGCTAAAGGACTATGCCGGGGCGGTGGCGCCCGCTTTGACCAACCCGGCTTTGTCCACGCAGCGTCTGAAAATGCCCCCCGATGAATGGCTGGCCGCGGTGCTGTCCGCGGGAGGGGCGGCCCTTGCGGCCCATGCCTTTACGCCCCATAAAGGCGTCTACGGCAGCTGCGTGCGGGAGCTCGGGGAAATGTTTGCCCAGCCCGAACAGATCTCCGGGTTAGAGCTGGGCTTGAGCGCGGACAGTACCATGGCGGCAAGCATATCCGACACCCACCGCTATGCTTACCTGGCCAACTCCGATGCCCATTCCCCCGGATCCATAGGGCGGGAGTTCACCGTGTATGAGCTGCCTGAACTCTCCTTTGCGGCCTGGCGGAAGGCTTTGGCCTGCGGGGGAGAGGGGATTGTCGCGCTGTGCGGTCTGGACCCCCGCCTGGGGAAATACCACCGCAGCTGCTGCCCACGCTGCAACCTGCTGGCGACGGAAGAGGAAGCCATCTTCCAGTGCCCCAACTGCGGCGGGGATATGGTGGCGGGAGTGTGGGATCGGGTGCGGGCCATCGCCGACTGCCGGGAAGAGCCGAAGAGGCGCGCCCCCTACAAAGTGCATATCCCCCTGGCCATGCTGCCGGGAGTGGGCCCCGCCGCCTGCCAGAAGCTGCTCGGGGAGGTGGGCACCGAACTTGAGGTGCTCTACCGGGCCTCCCCGGAGAAGATCAGGCGGGCAGCGGGGGAAAAGGTCACCAGGAGTATCCTGGCGCTGCGAAGTGGCTCCCTTACCGTTCAGCCGGGCGGCGGCGGGAGATATGGGCGCGTGGTCCTGCCTTAAGCGGCTTGTCCACACTGCCATTTTATCACATTATTATTACATAAATGTAAGTGTGGAACAGGGGAGGCCAGGGCATGGATTCGGGCCTTTTTCGCAAGACGGCGCTGGAAAGGATTTCTTCACCAGAGCGCCTTAATGAGTATATCAAGATCACCCATCCCGGGGTGTGGAGTGTCCTTGTGGCTTGTCTGGCCCTCCTCTTAGCCGTGGGCTTTTGGGCGTTCTACGGCAGCATTCCCGACACGATCCACGCCTTCGGAATTGTTTTCCCCGAACACGGTGTTGCCCATGTGATTCCCCCCGCGGGGGGCCGGATCACCAACATGCGGGTTAAAGTGGGCGACTACGTGGAGGCGGGGCAGATCCTGGCCGTGATTCCCCAGGAGGATCTGATCAAGCAGATCAACGAGGCCAAAAGCGCCCCCAACCCAGATGAGGACTATATCGCGCAGCTCATCGCCGAGTACGAAAGCCGCTCGCTGGTTCTTTCGCCTGTATCGGGCATCGTGCTTTCGGCCCGCAGGACCGATGAGACTGTTTCCGCCACGGAAGTTTTGGCGACCATTGTGAAACTGGAGAAGTATGCAGATAAACACCAAGTCATCGCCTATGTGCCCATGGCGGCAGCCCAGAAGCTGAAGGAGGGGATGGAGGTGCAGGTATCCCCGGAGTTTGCCCCCCGGGAAGAGTACGGGTTTATCTACGGGCATATCACCGGTGTTGGCACCCACCCGGTCTCGGAAGAAGATGTGCTGGCGGCCGTGGGCAATCTGCAGTACGCGCAGAGGCTTTTCCCCCGGGAAAACAGCGTGGAGGTGAGGGTCACCCTCACGGTGGATCCCCACTCACCCAATGGGGTGAAGTGGTCCAATGACAAGGGCAAACAGCTGCCCCTGACCCTGGGGACTTAATGCAACCTGCAGATCGTGGTGGAAACCTATCGACCCTACCAGTTAGTGTTCTGATCAGGGAGGCGGCCATGGCCAAAGTAGCGAAAGTGCCTGTAATTATGCAGATGGAGGCGGTGGAATGCGGAGCCGCCTGCCTCGCCATGGTCTTGGCCTACCATGGCAAGTGGCTGCCCCTGGAACAGGTGCGGGAAGAATGCGGCGTTTCCCGGGATGGCAGCAAGGCCAAGAACTTGGTGTTGGTGGCCAGATCCCACGGGCTCAAGGCCAATGGCTACCGGAAGGAGCCCGAAGGCCTGCGGGAGGTACCGCTGCCCGCCATCATTCACTGGAACTTCAACCACTTTGTGGTCCTGTGCGGCTTCAAGAACAAGGTAGTACTGAACGATCCAGCCCGGGGGAGGGTGGAAGTCTGCCTGGAGGAGTTCGACGAATCCTTCACCGGCATCGTGCTCTGCTTTGAATAGACGGAGGAGTTCGTGCCTCCGGCAAGCCCAGGAGTGTCTGGGAATTTGCCAAGAAGCGGCTGAAGGGCACTGCCCCTGCCTTTGTGTTTGTCATGCTCACCGGAATCCTCCTCACGGGGGTCCAGCTCCTTACACCCATCTTTTCCCGCCTCTTCATGGATCACATCCTCTCCCGGCACAACCCCCAATGGCTGATCCCGCTCTTGGCGGCCATGGCCCTGACCCTGGCCTTTCAGTTTGTGGTGAACGTCATCCAAGGCATCCATTGGCTGAGAATCGAAGGAAAGCTCGCGGTGGAGGCCAATGCCTCCTTCATGTGGCATGTGCTCCGCCTGCCGGTGAGTTTCTTTGCCCAGCGCTACATCGGGGATATCGCCAGCCGGCAGACCAGCAATGAACAGATCGCGGCCACGCTGATCGGACAGCTCGCGCCCATTTTCCTCAACTTGGTGCTGCTGCTGGCCTATTTGGCCATCATGATCCAGTACAGCCCAGTCCTGGCGGTGGTGGGGGTGACCACCTCCATCCTCTATCTGGTCTCCATGCGGCTCGTTTCCAAGCGGCGCCTGGACCTAAGCCGCGTCACGCTGCGGGATGGGGGCAGGCTCATGGGCGCCACCATGTCCGGCTTTGAGATAATCGAAACCATCAAGGCCTCCGGCGCAGAAGGCAGCTTTTTCCAGCGCTGGGCCGGCTATTTTGCCAGCTACAGCAATGCTTTAGTGCAGTTCAACCAGGCCAACCAGTTCTACAGCCTTATCCCGCCCCTGCTGCAGCAGGGGTCCAACATTATCATCCTGGTGATGGGTGTCTACTTGATTTTGGATGGTTCCTTTACCATCGGTATGCTCCTGGCTTTTCAAGGCTTTACCGCCTCTTTTCTCAGCCCCGTGCAGCAGCTGGTGGGAGCTTCCCAATCCTTCATCGAGATGCGTTCCCAGATGGAGCGGGTGGAAGATGTCTTCAACTACCAGCCAGACGTGGAAGAAGAAGACCCCAGCTTAACGCTTCCTCTCGAAAGGCTCAGGGGAGGGGTGGAACTGCGGGGCATCACCTTTGGCTACAACAAAACGGCACCGCCCCTCATCGAGGATTTCTCCCTCACGGTCAAACCAGGGGGCAGCATCGCCCTGGTGGGCTCCTCCGGAAGCGGTAGGTCCACCGTTGGTAAGCTCATCGCGGGGCTCTACAAGCCCTGGTCGGGTCAGATCCTTTTCGACGGCATCCCCCGGGAGCAGGTTCCCCGCCAGGTTCTTACCGCCTCCATCGCGGTGGTGGATCAGGACATAGCGCTCTTTGAAGACACCATCTTCAACAACCTCACCCTGTGGGACAAGTCCATTGATGAAGCCACCGTGATCGAAGCCTGCAAAGATGCCCAGATTCACGAAGACATCATGGGACGGCCTGGAGGCTACGCCCATGTGATTAAAGAAGGGGGCAAGAACTTCTCTGGGGGCCAAAGACAGCGCCTGGAGATTGCCCGGGCCTTGGCCCAACGGCCCACCATCCTGATCTTGGATGAGGCCACCAGTGCCCTGGATACCAAGACGGAGCACCTGATCATGGAGGCGGTGAAAGCGAAGGGCATCTCCCTGATCATCATTGCCCACCGCCTCTCCACCATCCGGGATTGTGATGAGATCATTGTCCTGGATCAGGGTCAGGTGGTGGAGCGGGGAACACATGAGGAACTGCTGAAGCTGGGCGGGAAGTACAGTGCCTTGGTGAGCACTTGAGGGACCGGAGGTGAACCAGGTGTCCATCGATCCACAGCTGCAAAGGCGCATCGATTATGACAGCAAAGCCATGCGGACGCCTTTTCCGACCTCCTGTCCATCGTGGGCAGAAAAAGGATGGACGCCACCGGGCGGGAACGGGAGGTACAGCTGCAGAGTGCCCTGGAAGCCATTTTTGACGCGCTGTCCCTGCCGGTGCCCGAAGTCCCCGAGGAGCTGGAGGGGCTGGAACTGCGTCTCGACTACATGCTGCGCCCTTACGGCGTTATGCGGCGCAGAGTGGAGCTCAGGGGGAAGTGGTGGCTCAGCACCATGGGGCCTCTCCTGGGCAGCACCAAGGCGGGGGATGTGGTGGCTCTGCTGCCTGCCCCGTACTGGGGCTATACCTTTGTGGATCCCGCCTCTGGTAAGAAGGTCAAGGTGAACAGCAAAACCGCGGCCCAGCTGGGGACGGAGGCGTTCTGCTTTTACAGGGCGCTGCCGGCGCGCCCGCTGAAGCTGTTAGACCTGGTGGCCTTCATGCTGCGCTCCCTCAGTGTGGACGATCTGGCCTTTGTCCTGGTCATCAGCCTGTTGGTGAGTCTCTTGGGGATGTTCCTCCCCTACATGAACAAACAGATCTTCGACAGCGTGATTCCCACGGGTACCAAAAGCGACCTGTTGCCGCTGGCGGCCCTGCTCATCGGGGCCACGGTGGGCTCAGCCCTCTTTTCCATGACCCGTACCCTGGGCCTGATGCGGCTGCGGGATAAGATCAACCATTCCGTACAGTGCGCCGCTTTAGCTAGGCTGTTCACCCTACCCGTGTCGTTCTTCAAGGGCTTTTCCGCTGGTGAGATCTCCAGGCGGGCCATAAGTGTGAATACCCTCACGGAAATGCTGTCTGATACTGTGCTCACCAGTCTCCTGGCGGCTCTGTTTTCCTTCGTGTACATCTTCCAGATGGCGGGCTTTGCCCCCGTGTTGGTGGCCCCGGCCCTGCTCAGCATCGGCGGTCTTTTGACCCTCACTTTCCTCACCGGCCTGATCAGGCAGAAACACAGCCGCAGGCTCATGGAGCTGAGCGCCAAGTTGGACGGTATGGTTTTTGGACTCTTGGGCGGCATTCAGAAGATCAAGCTGGCCGGTGCGGAGCGGCGGGCCTTTGCCAGATGGGCAGCCCAGTACAAAGAGCTGGGGAGATTAAGGTACAACCCGCCCGCGCTGCTGCCCCTGAGCGGTGCCCTCCAGACCCTCTTGGTTATGGGTAGTACCATCCTCCTTTACTATGTCGCGGGCCGCGGTCTGGCGGCACCGTCGGATTATATGGCCTTCAATGCCGCCTACGGAGCGGTGAGCAGCGCCCTTTTATCCTTGGGCGGCGTGGTTGTTTCCCTGGCCAACGTTAAGCTCCACTTGGAGATGGTCAAGCCCATTTTGGAAACGCCTCCAGAGTTCCACGCAGGCAAGAAGCAGGTTATGCGCCTGTCGGGCAGGATCGAAGTGTCCAATGTTACCTTCAGCTACACCCCAGATGGACCCCTGGTACTGAACAACCTCAGCCTGAAGGTGGAACCCGGTGAATATGTGGCCATCGTGGGCAGGTCTGGCAGCGGCAAATCCACCCTGATGCGCCTGCTTTTGGGTTTTGAAACACCCACCTCCGGTGCCATCTACTACGACGGTTACGATCTCCAGACTCTGGACGTGCGCAGCGTGCGCCAATGCATCGGGGTGGATCTCCAGGACAGCAAGCTGTTTCCCGGCAGCATCTACGCGAACATCATCACTGCACCCTGGGCCACCCTGGAGGACGCCTGGGAGGCAGCCCGCCTCGCGGGCGTGGACGAGGATATCCGGGCCATGTCCATGGGTATGCACACCCTGGTGAGCGAAGGGGGTGGAGGACTGTCCGGCGGACAGAGACAGCGGATTTTGATCGCCCGGGCCATCATCTCCAAACCCAGTATCATCCTCTTCGATGAAGCCACATCGGCCCTGGATAACATCACCCAGGACCTGGTGGCCCAGAATCTCGCTGCCCTGAACTGCACCAGGATAGTCATCGCCCACAGGCTCTCCACCGTGCGGCAGTGCCACCGTATCCTGGTTCTGGACAAGGGAACCGTTGTGGAAGAAGGCACCTTCGAAGAGCTCATGGCCAAACGGGGGCTGTTCTACGAATTTGCCATCAGACAGATTGATTNGAGGCTGGGTATGCCCAGCTTTTTTCCTGGGCTTCGGCCCCAGAAAGTGGTAACCGGGAGTTACTAGGTTTTCTCACCTGGCCGTTGTANACAACAGTCGGAAAGCCAACGGGCGCGCTGCAGATGGGCAGCGGCACCGGGCTGCGCTGGAATTTTGGGGAGGTGGGTGCCCTTGACCCGTGCCGAGTCGAACATAGTGCTGTTTTCCATCACCTTGTGCTGGGCTTCATCCTATCTGTTCGTGAAGAACCTGCCGCCGGATNTTTCGCCCTTTGCCTACATGACCATGACCTCGGGGCTGGCCTTCATCATCCTGGCCATCGTGTTCTTTGCCCGGCTGCGGGATCTCAAAGGCCGGGTTCTCTGGCGCAGCGCGATCTTGGCGGCCATCGTNTGCTTCAACCTGGTCTTCGAACGCCTGGGGGTTTCCCGGATCCCGGCCTCCACAGCCAGTTTTGTGGCCAGTTTGACCATTGTGTTTGTTCCCCTCTTCCTGCTCTTACTCAAACAAAGGCCCACCAAAAACAACGTGCTGGGCATCCCCTTTATCCTGGCGGGCCTGGTGCTCACCAGCGGCGTCCAGCGGGGTGCCCCCCTGGAATTGGGCGTTTTGTACATGGTGGCGGCCTGCATCTTCATGGCCATCTACGTGATCGTGGTGGACGGCTTCACCAAGAACGATGACCCGCTGCTTTTGGGGATCGGCCAGATGCTGTGGGTGGCGGTGATCGCCTATTTGCTCTGGCTGGTGGAAGAACCCCGCACCTTCTTCGCTTTAACCTATACCAACGAGATGCTGGCCAGCATTTTCCTTCTGGCCTTCTTCGCCCGGGCCTACGCCTACATCATGCTCATGTACGGCCAGCGCTACGCTAACCCCATCAGCGTCACGGTCATCGCCTCCACGGAGCCGGTGGTCACCATGGTCTTGGCCCTTTTGATTCCGGATACGTTCGGGCAGACCGAAAGCTTCACCTTCGCCAAGCTGGTGGGGGGAGTGCTCATCGTCATTGGCGCCATCTGCGCCGGCACTGACTTTCTGGACAACCCCGATCTGCTCAACAGGCTGAGGCTGGGCGGAAAAGGAGAAAAAGGAGTGGCTGCGTCGTGAGGGAAATCCTGCTGCCCTTGAAGGGGAAACAGACCTTGCTGCAGATCGGTCTGTGTGCGCTGATCTTCGTGGGCATGGCTGTGCCCTTTAAGGTGATGGTCTTGGTGGAAGGCCTCACGGAAGTGCGGCCGGTGAATGCCGTTCCGGTGGTGATGGGCCTTCTGCTGGGGCCTGCCGGCGCCTGGGGCTGTGCCATCGGCAATCTGATTGCCGATCTCTTCGGCACCTTTTCCAAAGCATCGTTCTTGGGCTTTTGGGGGAATTTCATCGCCGCATACCTGCCCTACAAGCTTTGGCATACGCTGAAAAACGGGGAAAAGCCCAATGTGAAGTCGGGGCTGAACCTGTTTCTCTACCTGGGGATCAGTGCCCTTTCTTCGCTGGTGGTGGCCATTTTCCTCACCTGCGGGCTGGATGTGTGGCTGAAGATGTGGCTGCCCAACTTGTTTCCCATCATCTTCTACAACTTCTACAACAACTTGGGCTTTCCCCTGGCCTTGGGCCTTCCCATCCTTATCGTGCTCACCAGCGATGCCCACAACGTACAGCCTGTCCTGCCCCCAGCCAAAACCCCGGGGCAGCTGACCCGGGCCCGGCTCTCCNTTGCGGTCTTGGTGCTCACGGGTCTGGCCATTGCCTGGCTGCTCAGCCAGGGCCTGCCCATGACCAGCTTTTGGTTGACCGCGTTGTTGGGGGCCGCGTTTTTGGTCTCCCTGGTGACCCTGCTCCTGGTCTAGAGCGGCAAATCACCTAGGGAGCGTTGCAGAACTACTCGATTGAGTAGGAGCAACGCTCCTTTTTGTGTCTCTTGGCCTGAAAATGCGCCCAGAGTTGGACAGATCTTGAGATGGCAGACAC
>JGI24714J26587_10001285_pt1 | contig 17843 bp, 18 predicted proteins | sample BioPla4DNA2_FD_26587 | JGI IMG/M metagenome (IMG submission 26587)
CTCGGTTTTCTCAACCCCATCGTCAAACAGGATATACCAGGGCTTATTCACGCTTGCGAAAAGAGTATATCCAGTGCCTATATTCATTGATAGCGTTGCTGGATCGTCCGTTTCTTTCAGGTTCCAGCCTTCCTTTTGCAGTCCCATGAGGACATCAAGTTTCAGAGCTTCTTCGTGGCTCATAGTCCCGCCCCCGAATGCTCTTCACAAAGAGGATGTTCTTCATCCTGGTCTACGATAAGGGGCACACCACAATGTTCGCAATACTTCTGAACTTTTTTATTTCGGGCATCAGCTAAAACAAGTTCTCTTAAATTTTCAGAGGCTTTGTTAAAACCGTCTGTTATTTCTAAGGTAAACCCTACAGGCGGTTTCTCAGCAATGATTTTCAATGATTCTGCAATTGATTCAACTGTATTAATCTGTCTCTCATCTATCATCTTGTTGGCTCCGTATTTTTTACATTTCCCAGGAATTACATATCCCACGTCTTGAGGGATGTCATTTCTGATCACCTATTTTCAACGAAACAGACGGTACCCCGGTCTTCTCAGTCCTAAACTTCAGAATTTCAGGGTGGTCTACAGCGTACCCCATCAGAGCATCATCATTCCACGTAATAGTTGTCCGGCCCTTTCTGTATGTGGCAGATCCCCACTCACATTTGAATGATTTTCCATTTTTGAGAATTTCCGCTTTAATCTGCTCATTAAGTTCCTGAATCCGTGGGGCATACTCATCGGCCTTTTCTGCCCGCTTCTCTTCCATGTCGGCTATGATTTCATCAATTTCCTTGCATTCATCTGCAAGCTGCCAGGACAGGGAATTTAGTTCGTGGAATAGGTCTTCAAGGGTTTCCGGTTGCGTTTCAGCATTAACGTATTCGGCTGCCGCCAGCTCATCAACTTTACTTGTATCAAAAAGTGGGTCTTCCATATTTTTTACCTCTTAAAATTTATCATCCCGTTTTTCAAACTCCCTGCCGGATTCGAACCGAGGTTTCCAGCTCCAAAGGCTGGAGTGATTAACCACTACACTACGGGAGTGCTTGGCCCGGATCACTTTTTTTATCAGTCAGACAAAATCCAGGTACTAAAATGAAGTAATCCGGGTTGCGGTTCGCTAGATAAGGCATTTTCAGATTTCTATTTTGATTTTCCCTGGGTAATTCAAGATAACTTTGGATCATCGTGACCCTTGATTTCCAAAGGGCGTTCAACAACTATACGTCTCTCACTTTCTTACTCTCCTCTCGGAGATGCCACACCGAGGATTCGAACCCCTCAAGCCCACCCATATGGTCAACACAGGTTTATGGGTGCTATATGGCATGATGCCCCCTGCCGGAGGATTAACAGGGGGTTATTTATTTTGACTTTTTTCTCGTTTCATTGCCCTTATCCCACGCTTCACGGCATCTGTATATGCAGCGTTAAGGGTTGTATATTCGCCAGATTCCCACAAACCATGTAAATAATTATCATCGGTTTTTGGAAATCTTAGCGTTCTTTTAACGTTAGTTTTTGCCATCATTTCGACCTCAATTAGCTGACAAAAATAGTACGCTATTATCATATTTAAGCTTTCCGAAAAGTATCGAATGAATTATAAAAAAAGTAAGATAAAAAATAGAAATAATAAATCGACTTTTTAACGATACTTTGATAATGCATAAGACTTAATAAAATGACNATGTTATATTCGATGAATATAAAAAGTCCGTTGCGTTATCCTGGTGGAAAATCAAGGGCAATAAAACAAATACTGCCTATTGTACCATCTTTCGATGAGTATAGAGAGCCTATGGTAGGCGGAGGTTCTGTTTTTTTTGCTTTGTTTCAAAAATACCCAAATAAAAAGTATTGGATAAATGACATTAATCGAGACCTGTATATATTCTGGAAATACTGTAAAGAGGATATGGAAGGGCTTGTTTCTGAAGTGACAAGAATTAAAAATACATACGCTAACGGAAGAGCACTTTTTACTGAATTAACTGATGGGAAAAAAGACTTTACAGACTTTGAAAGGGCAGTAAGATTCTTTGTTTTGAATAGAATTACCTTTTCAGGAACTATAGAATCAGGTGGTTATTCGGAACAGTCCTTTAATGGAAGATTTACAGATTCTTCTATTAAAAGGCTTGAAGACATAAAAGAATTATTATCGAATGTGGAAATAACAAACTTAGACTATCAAAAAATTATCAATGAAGACGGAAAGAACGTATTCATATTTTTAGATCCACCTTATTTATCTACAAAAAAATCAAAACTATATGGAAAAAATGGAGACTTACATGAGTTATTTGACCATGAACAATTTGCTGAAAATATGAAGCAATGTAAGCACAAATGGTTAATTACCTATGATAATTCTCCTGAAGTAAAAAAATTGTTTTCTTTTGCAAATATCTATGAATGGGAACTTCAGTATGGAATGAATAACTATAAACAAACTTCTGCTTCAAAAGGGCAAGAACTTTTTATCTCTAACTATGAGATCCCTATTCTAAAGTGTAAAAAAATTGCCTTCGAAATAGATTCTTCGATCAAATCCCTCAATATTAACAAAATTGAAATTTAATTAAATAAGCAGACAATGTTCTTATTACATACTTGATGGAAAATCAATAATAATACCCCTGATAGTTAATTTACTTATTTTTACGGTCATCAAGTATTTTTTTTGTCAAAGTCTTTACTATCTCTGTGTACTGTTCAAAAGAGTTAACTTCTCCATAATACCCATCTGCATAAATAGTGTTATGGTCTCCGTTTGTATCTACTTCCAAAACTTCTACGGCAATTGGCACGTCATCAAACGCTGGAGTTGCAATAACTTTGTATTTTTCGGAGTACCACACCGCAAGTTCTCCTGCCATATATTCATCCTCTGTTAATCTAAAAATTATCCCATCTACTTCCATTGTTGCCTTATCAAAGAATTGTCTTAAATCTTCCATTGTGAACATCGTGTCTACTCCATATTCTTATACCATAACATACTGAAATAAATCATATAGGTCATTTTACAAGTACTTACTTATTTTTTTGTATCTTTATAAGGTATGCTTTTCTGAACTCAATCATTCTACATACTTTAAGAATACAGGGATTTCTGTCGATCACCAAATTATTCAACAGCTTTTTTATTTTAGAAACGCATAGGCAGATACAAAACCGATAACAGAAGGCTTTATTTAACGTATGCTGTTTTTGCCTGGACTTGATCAGGAACTTTAAAAGAGTTGGTACTTTTCAGGCCCTTTTCTGAACTAACACAAAAAGAAGTTTAGCTTCTTCGATTTGTAGACAGGACATGCATATAAATAAATTCCTGCCATGTTGAGATAAGAAAACTATCCAGAATCGTGATATTTCTATCCAGATAAGGAAAGTTTAAAGGACTTTCTTTCCGGACAACTTCCCAAACTCGAAAAACTAACATTCTAAATTTGTAAAAAGTGGATGTAATCAGACCTTTTCCGGAAACTGAGAATTTTTAATCTTAATGCTAATTTTGAGTAAGTGAAGGGCTAGAGGTTGGAATAGAAGGGCCCTTCCTGGAGATACCAGTATTTCTTTACTGGACGGAAAAGCCCTGTAATTACTATAGCAATTGTAAGTTAGTAGACTAAGTATTAAAAAGATACCATTTGCCCTAGGGCGATTTAAGAGCTTTAATTTAAAGTGCCTGATTTACTACTCCAGGACTAAGGAGTTTTTGCCCTGGTGGGCTTCTCAGTGAGCCCAGGTTTAGAGTATGGGTTCCTTTTCTTCAGGACAAGTTCTCCAGGATTACAAGCATGTTTCCAGGATTACAAGCATGTTTCCGACAGGAATCTCGTCCACAGGAATCTCGTCCCCTGCAGTAACTTCCTAACATTCTAAATCAAAGCCAGGATTCAAGATCCTGAGAATTCAACCTGCTTTTTATTACATGGATATTTTATTCAGACTGTAAAAACCCATAGATCCTTCATAAAAGTTTGATTAAGCGCAAGCAGTAGCAGGTTTATTGTACATGTCAAGATGTGGTATATATGGGGGAATTGCCAGGACTAGAAGGATTATTAAGGCTCTATTTTCAAAAAGAAAGCTTAACTAAGTGGTTATTTATGCACTTTTAAAGCGGTATTTACAAAGGTAAAGGGCTTTTCCTGGCATATTAAAAACAATAAAAGTAACCCTTAAAAGTAGTTATATTTCAGGCAGATTTCCAGGAGGTAAAACTTTATTAAAAATTATTGACTCCGAAAACCTAGAGTCCCAGATACAACATAATATAATAATTCATCTTATAAAAGTCTGTTTTTACTAGTATCTTTTTGATACTGACAAGTTAGAATTAAGTTTGTTGATATCGGTTTGCACTATCTTTACATAGCTTGAAACTAATATAACTATTCATGCAGGAACCAATAATTTTTAAAACGAAAGAAGTAAAGCTTCTGCACTGCCTAAGATGTGGCGCAGAGTGGGAACCTAGATTCCCTGATCGAATACCAAAAACCTGCAATGTATGCAATTCTACATTATGGAATAAACCAAGAGTCAGAAAACAACGCAGTAAGCCAAGAATGATAAAATAAGATTGATTGAGGCTAAGGCCGCCACGCCTGAGCCCCAGAGAATCCCCCTTTTAAGGAGAATGTTGACATGAGAAACTACGCTATTCTACTTAATAGAACTTTCCATGCTGGATTTTTAACCTCCCTGTCTTGCTCGAAGGTCTAACTATGACTGACAAAAGAAAGAGAGGGAGACCTCGAAACCCTGATAAGGTTTTCATGGAGGCTACTTTAGTAAGAGATACTCCTGAACAAATGCTACTTTTAGAAGCCACAGGCCATACACATTCTGAAGCATATCGGCTTGGATCGCGAATCCTGACAAAAACTAAAACTCCTGTAGGCTTGAAGCTGGAAGAGATCCAGGCCCTGGTCAATAAAGAAGAACTTACGATCCAGGAAGCCCTGGAGAGAAAGCAAGCTTTACTTAATGAAATCAAAGAGCTTGAACTGAGACAGGAAGCAGAAAAGGAAGCAAGAGAAAACCTAGAAATTACTATGGACATAATGGTTAATCGGCTTCACCTGATCAAGAGAGATGTTAGAAAGGATGTTCCCAACAAAAAGTATTTGCTGGAAAGTGCGCTCGGTCTAGTGCCCGAAGGTTCCATAACTTACAAGGAGCTTGAAAGCTTCCTCAAAATGGAAGCGGGAATACCTGACATAAATGAAATTAGAGAGTTTGTTAAATCAAAATTAGCTCTCTAAACTCTTTTTTTTCTTATTGTTAACTTACTACTCTATTTCTGTTAACCCCATGATTTCTACAGAAACTTTGTTTTTAGTCTCTATATATTGTTTTTCTAATTATATTATATTATATTATATGATATCATTTAATTCAGTATAGTAGTAGTAGTATGATCTTCTCAAGCTCTACAGGAATTTAAGGGCACTAGATCCAAATGTTTAAATACATTAAATTAAAAAAAAGGTCTTCCGCTATCGTTTCCATCACGTTTTTATAAGATAAACTTGTATAAGAGTTTATGACATCTAAAGAAGAACCTTTCATAACTAAAACAGTGAAGGTTATTAGGTGCACTCATTGCCATTATGAATGGCAGCCGCGTTTTAATCGGTTACCTGTTGCTTGTCCTCACTGTATGAGTAGGAAATATTTAGAACCACGACAGCGCAAAGCCCACACAAAGAACAGAACAAGAAAATCACAATTAATCTAACAAAAATCCTAAAAGCATCATTAAAAAGATATTGAGATAATGGAGCCCTGACCGACTCCACCACCGTAAAGCTACCTTCGCTCTCTAAAATAGCATAAAGACACCTAAGCGAGTTAAGTGTTCATATTATATTACACGTTGATTATATTTAACGCTTTCCCCTATCTTGTGTCTCATCCGATGCTGTTTTACTTGCAAAGCTGTCTCAATTTCTTTTCTAAGTGATGCACTCAATAGGAGTGTAAAAAATGGAAAACATTGACGAAGAATACAATGATGAACCGATTGACATCGAAGCAATACTAAAAGTTATTGACGCACTACCTGAAGATCAAGTCAAGAGGTTTGGCCCCAAAATCCTAGAGTACAAACTGATGCAGATAGAACCTTCGGGAAATGCGTTAGAAGACTTAAAGACTGCTAAAGGGCTTGTTTCCAATTATTTGTTGAACGCAAAACCTAGCGAAGTTAAAGAATCAATACTACTTCTTACAGATAAGTTTGATCTCAAAACAGCACACGTTAGAATACTTAACGATTACTACAAAGAGCAAAAGCAGGAATACGATAAAAAAGCAAAGGAAGAGAAAGGGGGAGAGGAAGGCACAGAAGACCCTCTTAAAAACTATTCAGATCTAACGATTACAAGAGCAAACGAAAAACTAGACAATGGAGAGGCTTTTGAATTCATATTAAAAGTATGGCAGAAACACCATGTAGGAGACACAAACATAGGTGAAAATTGTTTATGCTCCGCAGTTGCCAGGGTGATTCTGAACAGCAAGAGAGGCTTACACATAAAACCTAGTGGTGAGAGTGGAAAGGGTAAAAGCGATGCTATAGAGAGCTTTTTAGAGCTCTTACCTGATGGTTCGTATATCTCAGGTAGCATGAGCGCAAAAGCTCTGTTCTATGACCCTGACCTTAAACCAGGAACCTTAATTTATTCTGATGATGCCAGCTTTACTCCAGATGTTATTTCAACCATTAAACAGAGTACTTCGAAGTTTCAGAAACCAAATTATCATATTACCGTTGTTAATGGAGTATCCCAAAAATACCCTATCCCTGAAAGGGTAACCTTCTGGTTTTCAGCAGTAGAAGGCATGGATGATGATCAACTAGCAAACAGATTCTTACATGCAGATGTTGACGCAAGCAGGGAGCAAGACGAAAAAGTACACAAACACCAGAAAGACTCCGAAGCCTGGTATGAGTCTGATGAAGTAGACCCTGATGTACTTGTATGCAGGTGCATATTTTCAATACTATTCAGTCAGACTTTCAGAGTTAAAATTCCATTCTTAAACGCTATTCAGTGGAACAATATAGAGAACAGAAGGAATTTTGAAAAATTCACTGATGTTATAAGAGCGGTTGCAGTTTTCAACTACAGGAAGAGAGATAACTTTGAAGGGTTCATACTCGCAGATGTGAATGACTATAAAAACGCTCTTAGCATCTATAAAGGCACTTCTGTTAATAATGCTACAAACTTAACCGATACTGAATTAAAGTACATTAAGTTCATAGTAAGCAAAGATGATAGAACCGTAACCCTGAAAGAACTTGTAAAACACTTCAATGTAACAGAAACAGCAGTAAGAAAGATGCTAAACGGAAAGAATGGAGAGGGAGGTTTATTATCCAAAATAAAGCAATTGGTAACAGAAGAGAGACTGAATACTAGAGAGAAGTTTTATAAGTACTCTGGAGAGCTTACAGGGCTTGACATGTATGCAGCAGTTTCCAGCCTGGACGAAGAGCAAATGGGAAGGGTAACCCAAGAATATAAGGCGCAGCTTCTCGAAAATAAGTTAAGGGTAACCCAGGGTAACCCAGGGTAACCTTCCTATAGTTACCCTTATTTTAAGTCTCCTGTTACTGTTTTATTTCAAGGGTAACCCGCTTTTCCTGGGGAAGGGTAACCTGAGTAAAAAAATCTTTTTTTTTTTGAATTATTCGCACTTCCTACAGGGAAACACTTTTTTTTTTCAATCCACTCTCATTCTCAATTTTAAGGTTACCCTTATATTATTTATTATATTATTATTACTACTGTTATTGATTTTTAGGGTAACCCTGGATAGGTTACCCTCAAGGTTACCCTAAGTTACCCTTAGCATGAAAACAGTAATAAGAGCCTATAAAACTAGGGTTACCCTGGCAGGAATGGCGAGAACAACCCCAAAAACAAAAAACTCGACTTCTTAAAGGTTTCAAAATTTGGCCCAGAGAGCGAGGGCTCCGAATAAAAATATACCACTCTCTATAAAAATAATCAAATAAAGAAAACAATTCTATCCTTTTTTACTTCTCTTATGTCTCCTTAGCTTCATTTATTTTTTATATATGCTACCTTATATTTCTTAATAAGAAGGTGATAAAGTCGCCAGAAAAACGAAACTTTCAGATGAACTTTTACCCACTATAAAGGAATGTATTGAATTAGGCATGAGCTACGCAGCCACAAGCGGAGCAATTGGTATTACTCCGGAGACCTGGAATAACTGGATGAATTGGGGAAAATCAGGAGAGAAAGACCCTATCTATTGCAGGTTCTTCGCGGCAGTAAGGGAAAGCGAGAGTAAGCTTATGTTCGATTGTCTGACAAAATTGAAAAAGGTTAATGATACTGGAATGAACCCTCAATCAATCCAGTGGTTACTTGAACGCAGATTCCCCGCAGATTTCGGTAAGAAGAACGCTTTAGAGCTTAACGCAAAAACCGAAAGCTTGAGCCTTAATGTTAATGCCAGTCTAAACCAGGATGAGAAGAGAATGCTTATTGTAGGCATGCTCGACAAGCTGAATAAAGGTTCCTTCTCTCCGGAACGCGCATACACTCCACAACTCGAAGAATAATCCAGCAAGGAACTAAGGGCCCTCTCTTTTTTCTCCAGGCCCTTAACTGATATCTCAGTTTCAGAACTTCCTCCGGAGTTGTACCTGAAGATTCTATCAGCAAGGATAAAAAGACTCATGAAAAATGATTGAAAGTGTCAGGCAGTACTGAAAATACATCAATTTATATAGTGTAAGATGTGTATTAGTATTGTTAGACGCTTTTTTTCGCTTGGAATTTAGGTATACCAAGTTTATACACGTCATGGAAACGTTATGGCGTTACGGTGTTTGGCTTTTGGTATATGATGGTTCCACAAAAAATATCCGATTTAGTTTTTAATGACCTTACTAGTTTCATCTCTAAAACATATTCTCGAGATCTTCCAAATTCCTTAATAATTGCTCAAGCATTTATTTTAAAATATCCAGATCATGGAAACGAATTTGGTCTTTCTGAAATAAATTATATTATAGAAGATGGAATTAAACGCGGTCTTTTTAAACTAGGCTAAGAGTTGCACACACGAAGCCGAGCTCTGTATTCTGTGCTCCTTGATGGACTCCTGGAGGAAGTGCGGTTCCTGGTTGACCTGTAAGTCTGGAATCTCAGTTTCAGGCCCTATTCCTGAGCAGAGCTCTCTGCAAGAGTCCAGCAAGGATTAAAAACATTATCAGTAACCGTTTTTATTCATTTTCTAAAAACAGCTTTATTTTCAGGCCCTGGATTTTTTGCTCAATATTCCCTCAGGAAGGGAAGATTAAAAGTCTGTCTCCAGTTGCCGCGACATCTAAACTCTCTATCAAATTTCCTGCAATTTGTATGATGACTTGAGATGAAATAGATTTGATAAAGTACTCGCGCAACATCTTTTTTGTGATTTTATTTTTGATTTTCAGCACTGTGATGGTAGAGGATTTTTTATAACCACCGCTCGCCGTGCGGTCATTATTTTTAAGAAGCTATTTTTTGTAAAGTTTATTTGATTTATTATTGTATATTGGCAGGTGCCTATGATTAAAGAAGCTAGTAGTTAAAAAAAATCAAAACTTATATGTAAAAAACAGCGCTCGCCGTGCGGTTATTATTTTTACAAATAATATCAAGTATAGTTGAATTATTAATTAATGCAGAATCACGGCAACAATTGCGGATTATTGATTATATACTATTCAAAATCTGGACACATGATTTTTTATAACCACCGCTCGCCGTGCGGTCATTCCCGTTTTAGGTAATATCAAGTATAGTTGAATTGTGCGGAACAATTGAATCACGTTATAGATGCTTATTTTAGTAAACGACCTGCACAATAACTGAACATTAATTTTTTATAACCACCATGCACCGTGCGGTTATTTATTTTACAGACTAACGTCTAGGTCTCTCAATTGTAGTATGTAATTGAATAACGGCGAATGTAACCTATTATATAACTCCTGTCGTTTTTTTATTTGATATCATTTTTTATAACCACCATGCGCCGTGCGGTTATTAATTTAATAACTGCACATTAAGTCGAGTTTGATTGCAATATTTTATGAAATAACGGCAGTAGATATTGATTACATGGAATTAACAATTTTAGAAATAAGTTTTTTATATGCTGTAACCACCGCTCGCCGTGCGGTTAGCAATTCATCAATATTAGAAGATATTTTATGTGCTAATACTTTGTAATATTACTTGTTTTCCGGTTTAGAGTTCTCAAAAATGGTTATAATAATTTTTGTCACCAAAAAGGTAGTTTATGGGTAAAAAAAGGGCTTAAAATGCTGGATTAACCTACTTGTTTATATAGGATGTTAAATTAGTTGTTTTTGACTCAGGGATGTATTGCAGTACATTCCCTGAGACTCACTTAAAAGAGTACCAAACATGAATGATATGAAATTAAAGTTCCGTACTAATAAAGGCTCTGTCTGTGAAATCGTAATACCCATTCAGCTGATTATTGTAATAATTGGGCTGATTGCAACGCAAATGGGACTGACGTTAACTGACTTTCTTGTCAGTTAATTTTTATTTATTATTAGTCAATTTTATCTGAACACTCTTTACAGATTTTCCTCCCAAAAGCTTCGAGTAAGTTTTCTTCACCTATATATTTATCACACCACTCACATCTACCAATATAAAATATCTTTCTTTCCTGTTCTTTTTTTTGTAGTCGTTTAACAAAATCGAAAGCATGTTTCAAGCTTCTTTGAAAGTTTGGTAAATTTTCTTTGGTGATGTTGTTACGTATGTCAAATTTCCCTTCATAATAGTTGTAAAAATACATTCCAAAATCTTTTATTACCCATTTGTCTTCATTAGAAAATGGGCTTTTCTCAATACTGAGCCTTTTATGAAATATTTGTTGAAATTCAAATTTCGTTACGTGTTCTATCCTTTGATAAGGACTCTTGAGCCAATTTAGTTCACGTTCCGAAATATCGTATTTCTTTGCATATTGTAGCATTTCTTCAGGCTTCATTTTCTCACTTCTTCCCCGATAACAAAAGTTTTCTTATTCCAGCTTACAGACTATACAATTTTGGCTGGATATACTAAAATACGCATATAGCAAACTATAACTTTTATTGTTTCTTTTATATTAACTATTCAAATTTTAATATGAGATGATAAAGTTGGGTATTAAGGATATGTTTGCCATTCGTCCTGTTAAAAAAGATGAACGATTAGAAGGTATTGAAAGAATATTAGATCCTGATGAAGAAATTATAGCCTCACTACCAGGTACAGGGCAAGGAAAGATAGCTGGATTACACTTAGCCAAGGGTATTTTGGTATTGACACCTAAAAGAGTCTTATTCTATTTTTTACATGGGAAGAAAAGTAAAAACTATGGGGCAGAAGACTACAGTCTTGATGAAATAAGCAGTATAAATTTCAATAGACTTGCTTTAGCAGGAACTATAAAAATTCATTCAAATAACAATGTAATAAACGTCCTTGAGATTCCACTAAGTGAAGACATTGAAGGCTTTGTGAGAGCTACAAAACAATATATTGAAAAATATAAAAAACAGGGCACTCAGGTTTCCAATAATAACTCAGATGTAGCTGATCAAATTAGTAAACTTGCTGAACTTAGAGACAAAGGAATACTTACCGAGGAAGAATTCACAACACAAAAAAGAAAAATGCTCGGATTGTAAAAAACATTATCAGTAACAGTTTTTATTCTTTTTCTAAAACAGCTTTATTTTCAGGCCCTGGAGTTCAGGCCAGATCCTTGATGAGACTTACAGAGAAGCCCAGGATTAAACGAATAGAAAAGAAAGGTACTTTCGCCTTAACCTTTTGATGAGGCCCATAAAGCCTCTCATTGGGTTAAAATCCTAATTAAAAAACGGTGATCTTTTCACCTCTGTTTATTTGTTTTTGATAGGTATAGGTAATCTGAAATCTTATTTTTTAAGAAGTGGAAGACACTCCTTTAAAGCCGAATGTCCAATTCAGCGTTAATTTCTTCAATTGTCTTTTCTCTCTGATTCTCTACGTTCTCAGGAGCTTTAAGGATTCCTTGAGATGCTAAGTTATCTTTCAGGTCTTTTAAGGCCCCTTCAACATTTGCTATTAAAATTTCTAAACTTGCCATTCATATCTACCTCATGAGGTTTTTTATATAATAGTTAAAAATAGTACCATGTTCAGAGGTTAAAAAGATGATGATGTTCAGCAAAGATTGCTTAGAAAAGATGTGAGGAAAAGCCTGAAGTGTGTACCCCTACAACTCCAGGCCCTCAAATGACAAAAGGTAAAGCAGCATGGCAGCCAGGTTAAAAGGGATATGGAAGAGCTTGAGAGAGAAACAGCCCCTTTAACCTGGCATTAGATGGTAAAAGTAAAGGGTTAAGGCTTATGTTTTTGATTTTAACCAAAGTTTGCAAGCGTTCCAGGGCCAGCAATACATAAGCCTTAACCTTATCCGTTTTTCAGTATGCTGAGAAGTCTTACCCCTTCTAAGCATAATCCTGCTTTGTTGATTCCTGAAGGCTTGCGTCTCCTTTTCGGTCTCAGCCCAGAGTGTGTTGATCCAATTAAAAAAATAAACAGACTAAATATAAAAGCATGACTGTTAAAAAAGGGTAAGCCGCTCTTGCTATTGTACAGGTTTGTATAAAAATAGCTTTGGTGATATGAGGGAAAATGTCAGAATGTCATTTCTGACAAACAATCCTTTGACATTTTCCTCAAATGGACGAAGTTTCTAAAACGATTCAAAAGCAACTGAACAAGCTTTTGAAGAAAATCTTTTCCAGGTTGACAAAAAGAAAACCAACGCCCAAGCCCTTCTTTTTGAAATAGGCTATAACTTGGTATCTTTTACTATAAAATATGTTACAGACTAAGCATAAAAAGCTAATCGTTTCAAGCCTTCCGTCTGCTTTTTAGACAATGAACATAGTAATTACATCAAACATTGATGATTTTTTAAAAACGATATGAAGGTATTGAAAAATGTATAATGAAGTTACAAAAGAATGCTCTTGTGACAGGTGCGGACATTCTTGGATTTCGAGAGGTAGCGAGCCTAAGACCTGCGCAAAATGCACAAGTAAGTTATGGAATTCCGGAAACAGGAAATTTGATGTAATCATTGCTAAGTTTTATGGGAAAGATCCGGAGAACGCGGAAAGAATGAAGTTCTGTATCTTGCCATTTGTAGACCGGCCAAGTGTTGAGACCGATGACGTTTTTTATATAAACATGGAGGACTACAGGCGCTATTTCCCCATTAGATTCGGCGCAAATTCAGCAGTTATTTTGATAGGCTCTTTTGTCATTCCTGAAGATAAGGTTCTCCAGATCGAAGATATAAATCTGATATACGCCCATCCTGTAGGCTTTACTAGTTACTTGAATATGGTAGAACTTGTTTTTAATAAAAAAAGCGTTGTCGAGAAACAGCGCGAAGCAGAGAGAAGAAAGAAAGAAGAGGCAGAGAAAGCCCTCAGAAACGCTGAAGAAAAGAAAAGGCTCCTTGAACTTGCTAAAAAGAAGATTCAGGAAAATGCTGGCAGATACAAAGAGATTGAAGAAGCAGAGAAGAAGGTTCTTGATGAATCTATACCAGTTGAGGAACGCATAAGAGCACTTAGATTCTTGGAGCGGGCTTAAACATGGCTGGTCAAGTAGGAAGGCCAAGGAAGGCACCAGGAGAGCCTAAGAGCCCTTATAGAGTGATGCCTCGATATATCATAGGTTCACAGGGAAGACCAACAGAAGAGATCTTCAGAGTAAGCCCTGATCCTAAGGTTCTAATTCCGATTATAGAGGATGAATATAGGAAGGTAAAGCGAGATCCTACACAGAAAATAGGGGAGCTTACTTTAAAATATTTGAGAGATCATAGGATTATTAAGCCTGAGCAATTCGTTTTGTATAGGCTGATTTCAGAGAGACCGGAAGAAAGAACTATGGTGATTGACAGAAGCGTTATTGAGCACGTGAATAATAAACTTATATGGTTTTACGAGAATGCTTAAAAGGCTCTCTCGTATCTGTTTTTAACTTTGTAAATTTTTAATCTTGACTTTTCTAAAATCACTATCAAGAGAAACTCTTTAAATTCTGTAAAAATTTTTGTAAAAAATATGGTGCCAATTCCACTATGTAAAATTACATCAACAGCCGCTTCCAGTCGCGGTTTTATTCAAAATCGATGACTGTTGACATTACAAAAGTTAATACTAAAAATTATTTTAAAAGAGCAGCAAGAGAAGTTAAGTTTAAACTTTAATTAAATAAAACGAAACTCAATTAATCAATTACAACTAATCTAATAATCTTTTATGCACAACAATAAAGAATAACAGTAAGCAATATACTAAAGTTATGTGCACATATATAATAAATAATTAATGTTAATAATCAATAGCAACAGGCACTATATACAATATAATAACTAATATTATCACTAATGTTATTGTTATTGTTATATCTAATATATTACTAATAGTAATAATGTCATGCGATATAAGGCCATATCTATATTAGTCGAATAAATTCTACATGCATGCTATACTCAATATCCCAGGCTGCAGAGAATTCAAGGATAATTGCAGCAAGGATGATAGAGAAGATTAAGAATTACCAAAATTTCCACCATTTCTTTTTTTCTCCAGGTGCTTCAATCTGTTTAACCTCTATATTCTTAAAGTAATTAGCAAATGCGCCGATATCCTCTTTGTACTGCGTAAGCTCTTGAATCCGTTTTTCTTTCTCTTCTATAAGTAGTTTAAGGCCTTCATTGCGCTCCTGCAGTCTTGCAAGCTCTAATGGATCTGGAGCTCCCATTATTACAGCTTGTAATCGTTCAATTTCGCTATTTAGTGACTTAATATTTTCTTTGTATCCTGTGATATCCTGCTTATGTCCTTCTTGTATCCTTTCCAGATCCTTACTATATCCTTCTATATCCTTCTTCAGTATTTCTATATTCTGTTTGTATCCTTCGATGTCCTGACCGTATCCTGTGATATCCTCGTGTGGATCCTCAAAGAACTTCTCCAGGGCTTTTATTAGAGCTTGGGTAATGTTGTCATACCCTGCGTTTTCAAGCTTGCTATAGAGGCTTACAGGTATCCAGGCGTTTAATTTTCTCTTCTCTTCGGGCATGTATCCAGGTTACTCAAGTTTAGGATATAGTTGTATCCTTTTGTATCCAGGGCTAAATTCTTTATGTATCCTTTCTTAAATTCTATAATTCTCTCTATTATGCAATTTGATTTAAAAAAATTTATGTAACTTGTCTACAAATGCATAAACATATTGTGAAAATGAGAATTAACCAAATAAAATACTGGAGTGTAAGCCGTTGAACAAAATTATAAAAATTATTCTTGGAGTTTTTGTCCTACTTGTTATAGTTGGTCTTTTTGGATCTGGAGGAAATAATACATCTAATGATAGTACGTCAAACCAGGTAGGCTCTAGTGGAGATAATACATCCAATGTTAATACATCAAATCAGGTACAAGAACCTGCTACAACTTCTGAAGCGGCAGTTAAACAGACACCTGAAACGTATAAAGTTGGTGATAGAGTTGTTGTCGGCGAGAGAGCATATACAATAACAGATGTAAGAACTGCAAGTTCTGTAGGGGATGGTTTTACAAAACAAACCGCAACTGGAATTTTTGTCATTGTAACCATGAATGTAGAAAACATTGGAAAAGAATCTGCAACAATGAGCTCTACCGATGTAAAAATTATAGACTCTGAAGGGAGAACATTTGAAAGCGACACAGAAGCTTGGATTGCTTTAAAAGAAAATATTTTATTGAAACAGATTCAACCAGGACTTCCAGTTGTGGGGCAGACTATATTTGACGTGCCGAAAGGAATTACTGCAAATCTGCAAGTATCCAGTGGGATATGGGGCACAGATACGAAGTTAATCTCTTTAGGTACTATTCAATAAAAATTCATAAATCCCTAATGCTTCCTAGAGTTTCTGATTTTAGGAAATTCTAAGAAGTAGTTTTATAATTTTTTAAAAATGTTGCCTGTGTGTTTTTTACTCTTTTTTACGTTGAAGTTTGGGGTTAATAGAATAGTCGAGTTCAAAAAAGCATACATGAGGCAAAAACGAAAGATCAACGACAGAGCCGCTTTTTCCCGGAAGAATAAAAAGTAAAAAATTAAAGACGGCCGTATTTTTTGTGCGCTTGCTCTTGTGTCAGAATGTCAAAAACAACAATTGCATTCTCTTCGAAATCAACGGTATAGAACGCCCTGTAATTCCCGATTCGAAGGCGGTAAACATCTTCTTTATAACCTTCTATTCTGCACTTATTACCGCCCTGAAACCCATTTTTTAGATCTTTTAAAGCTTCAGCAACTTGTTTTTTTCTACTTTGTGGCAGGTCATCGAGAACCTTTGCTTTAATGAAAATATCAAAGGTCATCTATACTCACATATTCGTCCCTATGATCTCTAAAGTGTTGCTTCGCTTCTGTCGCGATTCTGTCAATTCTCGTTTTGTGTTCATGATCTTTGTACTCGTTGATCAATTTTTCAATAACTTTATTGTAATCATCACCCATCGAACCGATTTTTCGTAATTCGTCTCTGTTTTTCTTCGAAATTTGAATTGTGGTTCCGTCTTGCATAATAATCATTATAATGATTATAATATTTATAATTAGCTCTCTTGCTCCCGCATTGTCTTCTGTGAGAAATCACATTTGACATCAAAAGAACTCATACGAAAAAAAAAATGAGGAAAGGGAGTTTTTAACCCCATTAAACATAAGAAAAAATGTTGTGTAATCCAAATATCAGCCCGATGAAGATAATCATCAGTCTTTCTGAAGGCTCTTCGAGTATGATAACAAAGTTTTTATGCTTCAATGTCAGTTTCATTATAACACCTTGTTTTCTTGTAAGCGTTCTCTCAGGGTACCGGAAATATCACTTTGAGAACACTTGCAAGAGCATGGATATCTCTTCTCATATTTTACTTTTGGTTATATTGAACATGTTCACAAAGTAAGAATGTGTATACTAGTATTTAACTTTTGTTTGTACAATTGTACATTTTTAACGCTTATTTTCAGATTTTAAAGCTTAATATTCTCTGTTATGACATATTAATACATATTCTGACATGTTATGACATATTAATACATATTTTGACATGTTATGACATGTTAATACATATTCTGATATGTTATGCTGTACTAAAGTGCAGTATGAAAAGAACTTGTAAATAATAATCAACATGTAATTGCATGTACAACATGCTAAATTTTGATTACTGTCTCTATCTGTGTGTATACAAATACAATCGTTCTGTATACTATGGGAATACGCAAGTTTCCTTCGATTACTGCAAATTTCAACACAAAAAAAGGGTAAGAAACGCATAGGCATTGTTGAGAGAGAATTATTAACCTCTTCCTGCGATATCCCGGAAGCTTCCTAAAAACTTCCTGGCATTTCCTAAATTAGGAAGTTTTAGGAAGCATTTAGGAAGCTAGGGAATTTTAGGAAGTAATTAGGAAGTAATCAGGAAGCTACCAGGAAGTTTTTGGGAAGAGTTTAGGAAGATAGGAAGCTTTAGGAAGTTTCTTATTAAATTGCTTCCTAAGTGCTTCCTATGCCCCCAGAAGAGAAACAGAAAATCAATGTATGGATACCTGGAAGCCTTTGGAAGCAAATAGAAAGCCTCGGGTATGACAGCCCCACTAAGGCCACAATAGCAGCCTTTGAAGCGTTAGTATT
>JGI24714J26587_10001294_pt1 | contig 17741 bp, 17 predicted proteins | sample BioPla4DNA2_FD_26587 | JGI IMG/M metagenome (IMG submission 26587)
AAAGTGCATTGAGAATAGGGTAGCAGACTGTAATAATTGTCAATTGTCCATTGTCAATTGTCAATTGTTTACGGGGGTTTTGGTATGGGAACAAGGAGACGGGAGAAAACCGATAAAGACCGGGAGCCGAGGGTTGTCATCTCCGGCTATTTTGGCTTCAACAATGCCGGGGATGAGGCCATCCTTACCTCCATGGTGGGTTCCCTGCGGCGCTTTGTGCCCCGGATACAGCTGACGGTCATTTCCGGCAACCCGGCCCTGACGGCAGCCCAGCACCAGGTTAAGGCCGTAGACAGGACCGATTTCCCGGGGATTATCAGGGCCCTGCGCCAGGCTGACCTCCTCCTCAGCGGCGGGGGCAGCATCCTCCAGGATGTGACCAGTTCCCGTTCCCTCTTTTACTACCTGGGGATTGTTGTCCTGGCCAAGCTCTGCGGCACCAGGGTGATGTTCTTTGGCCAGGGGGTGGGGCCNATCCGGCGTCCCATAAACCGAATCCTCACCGCCTTTATCGCCAACCGGGTGGACCTTATCACCGTTCGGGAGGCCGGCTCCCTGGAGACCCTGCAGGAATTGGGGGTCGCAAAGCCCCCCATCCATGTGACGGCCGACCAGGTCTTTTGCCTGGAACCGGCACCGGCGGACCGGGCCGAAGCTATTTTGGCCCGGGAAGGGGTCGACCTGGACCGTCCCCTGGTCGGCATCTCCTTGCGCCGGTGGCGGGATTACCAGGGCTACAAGGAAGCGGTGGCCCAGGCGGCCGACTGGCTGGCGGAAGTATGCGGTGCCCAGATCGTTTTTTTGCCCCTCCAGTCGCCGGTGGATATCCCGGTAGCCCGGGAAGTGGCAGCCTTAATGAAGGAGCCGGCTGTGATCCTGGAGGGCGATTATTCGGCCCAGGAATTCCTGGCCGTTACCGGCAGGATGGACCTGATTATCGGCATGCGCCTCCATGCCCTGATCTTTGCCGCCGTCCAGGGGGTGCCCATGGTGGGGATTATCTATGACCCCAAGGTGGAGGATTTTCTCCAGCTGGTGGAACAGCCGGCGGCGGGAGGGGTTGCGGACCTGACCTATGCCTCCCTGAAGAATTGTGTCCAGTCGGCCTGGCAGGAGCGCAAGGAGCGGGGAAAAATCTTGCGGGAGAAGGGCTGGGAACTGGTGGAGCGGGCCCAGGAGAACAGCCGCCTGGTGGCCCAACTGCTGGGGGAGGTGAAGGGCGGTGGATGAGGCTAGAATAAAGATTTTGGGCGTTCCCTTCGATCCCCTGGGGATGGAGGAGGCGGTAGAAAGAATAGCCTCCTTTATGGCTGTGGACCAATGCCACCTGGTGGTCACAGCCAATCCGGAAACGGTGATGAAGGCAGGGGAAGACAGGGAGCTTATGGCAATACTCCAGGAAGCCCAGCTGGTGGTCGCCGACGGCATTGGCATTGTCTGGGCGGCCCGCTGCCTGGGGACCCCCCTCCCAGGGCGGGTGCCGGGGGTGGAACTGGCCGAAGCCCTGGTGGCCCTGGCGGCCCAGAGGGGCTACCGGGTTTACCTTTTGGGTGGGGCCCCGGGGGTGGCGGCAGAAGCGGCCCGGTGCCTGGAAAGAAAATACCCGGGCCTGGTCATCGCCGGGGTCCAGCACGGTTACTTCAGTCGTGAGGAAGAGGAAGGGGTAGTGGCTGCGGTGGCCGCCGCCAGGCCCCATCTTTTGCTGGTGGGCCTGGGGATGCCCAAGCAGGAAAAGTGGATCTACCGCCACCGGCAGCGGCTGGGGGCGGCGGTGGCCATCGGCGTCGGGGGGAGCCTCGATGTCTTTGCCGGGAAGGTCTGCCGGGCTCCCGACTGGATGTGCCGCCGGGGCCTGGAGTGGCTCTACCGCCTCCTCTCCCAGCCCCAGCGATTTTTCCGGATGCTGGCCCTGCCCCGCTTTGTGCTAAAGGTCCTGGCCCAGGGCAGATCTTGAGGGGGAGCAGGGGAAACAATTTTTGCAGTCCTGCAGTAAAAGGCATGAAATTTGCATATTATAAGCTATGGCCTGTAAAAGGCCTGCGGGGCTGCCTCTTCTCCGGCCTCTGTCCCGCTGGGATTCCTGCCCGGCTGGGTAAGGGGGAAGGTGGAAGAAAATAGATGCAATAGGGCATTAAAGTCAATGCAAACTGGCATCGGCAGCGCTATCCGGGCCCCAGGCCTGTGATTTTATGAAAACAATAGGGAAAAGGAGGAAATAAGATGGAGCTTGCGGCAGAAACCAAAGCAATGCTGGAGGACAAGGCTAAGCAGATCCGGCGCCACATAGTGAGCATGCTGGCGGAAGCCGGATCGGGTCATCCGGGGGGATCCCTTTCCATTGCCGATATTGTCACGGCCCTCTACTTTCAAGTGATGAGAGGTAGATCCGGCCCGGCCCGACTGTGAAGACAGGGACCGCTTTGTCCTGTCCAAGGGCCATGCCTGCCCTGTACTCTATGCTGCCCTGGCCGAGAAGGGATTCTTCCCTGTGGAAGAGCTGCAGACCCTGCGGAAGATTGACAGCCGGCTCCAGGGGCACCCTGACATGAAGAAGACTCCCGGCGTGGAGATGTCCACCGGATCCCTGGGCCAGGGGCTGGCGGCAGCCAATGGGATGGCCCTGGCTGGAAAACTGGACAAGAAGGATTACCGGGTCTATGTGATTTTGGGTGATGGTGAAATCCAGGAAGGTATGATCTGGGAAGCGGCCATGGCTGCAGCCCACTATAAGCTGGATAATTTGACGGCCTTCCTCGATCTCAACGGCCTCCAGATCGACGGCCCCATCCAGGAAGTTATGAATCCGGAGCCGGTGGCCGATAAATGGGCCGCCTTCGGCTGGAATGTCCTGACCATCGACGGCCATGACTTTGAGCAGATCATCGAAGCCGTAGAGAAGGCCAAGGCCACCAAGGGCAAGCCGACCATGATTATTGCCAATACAGTAAAGGGCAAGGGCGTCTCTTTCATGGAAAATGAAGTGGACTGGCACGGCAATGCTCCCAGCAAGGAGCAGGCGGAGCAGGCCCTGGCTGAATTGGCCTAGGAAAGTAAGCTAGTGAGAAGGGAGGAATTCCAGTGACGGAAAAAATCGCTACCCGTGATGCCTATGGGAAGGCCCTGGCAGAACTGGGTAGGACTAATCCTGATATTGTGGTTCTCGATGCTGACCTGTCCAAATCGACCAAGACGGCAGTTTTTGGGAAGGAGTTTCCCGAGCGCTTTTTCGATATGGGGATTGCCGAAGCCAATATGATCGGCACGGCAGCCGGCCTGGCAGCGGCAGGGAAAATTCCCTTTGCCAGCACCTTCGCCGTCTTTGCCACCGGCAGGGCCTTTGACCAGGTGCGGAACTCCGTCTGCTATCCCCAGCTCAATGTGAAGATTGCTGCTACCCACGCCGGTCTCACCGTGGGGGAAGATGGTGCTTCCCACCAGTCGGTGGAGGACATTGCAATCATGCGGGCCCTCCCCGGGATGACGGTCATCGTTCCCGCCGATGGGGTGGAGACCCGCCTGGCCGTCCGGGCGGCAGCCGAGTACAAGGGGCCCGTCTACCTGCGCCTGGGCCGCCCCAAGGTACCTGTAGTTTTTGGTGACGATTACCAGTTTGAGATTGGCAAGGCTGCCCTGCTGCGCGATGGTAAGGATGTAACCATTGTGGCCTGTGGCTACATGGTGGGAGAAGCCCTGGCGGCGGCTGAGACCCTGGCCGCTGAAGGGGTGGAAGCCCGGGTCTTGAACATGGCCACCATCAAGCCCATCGACACCGAGGCCCTGGTAAAGGCCGCCCGGGAGACGGGGGCCCTGGTCACCGCCGAGGAACACAACATCGTCGGCGGCCTGGGAAGTGCTGTGGCCGAGGTACTGGCCGAGGAATATCCCGTGCCTATCTTCAGGGTTGGCGTAAAGGACACCTTTGGGGAATCGGGTTCCCCCGCTGAACTGCTGAAAAAGTATGGGCTGACGGCAGCAGATATTGTGGAAGCTGCCAAGAAGGCCATGGCAAAAAAATAGGGTGAGACAGGGAAGGGGACAGGCACCGGGCAAAGGCGCCTGTCCCCCTGGTTTTAATTGACAAATTCAATGGAACTACTGTTTCCGCGGCTCACCGGGACAGGGGGTTTAGCCACAGCACCCCCTCCGGGGGGCCTTCTTTTTGAGGGCATCCTGCTTTGACTTGGGGATCTCAAAAAGACTGCGCCTTTCCCGCAGTAAATCTTCAACCTTGATGGTGACTTTTCTTCTGGCCATCAGATCACTCCCTTTCTTTTCCTCCGGACCTTTACTGCTGGGAAGCCTGTAATAGGGGACCGGTTTCTCCCTCTTTGAGGCTGCAGCCCCTTGGGCAGGGGGAGTATCCTCTCCTTCAGCCCGGGGGACGGTGGGCTCTGTCCCCTGACCTGGAGGCTCGGAAACTGCCCCTTCTTCTGTATCTGCCGCATAGCGGAGGATTGCGGGACCCACCTCGCCGAATTCCGCCTCTGGCGGCCCATTGGCGCCATGGTTAAAGGCAGCAGGTTTTACCTCGTCAACCATAGGTATCCCTCCCTTGTTTTCCTGTCGTATTCCCCTGTTATCATATGCAGAGGGAGGAGGTCTTTGTTCCCGATTATGTCGGTCCAGGGCCTGTTTCCCCTGTTCCCCGTGTTCCTGCTCCTTCCCTATATGGAGCCAGCCGTCCAGGACAATGTCCCCTTGGATACGGACCGACACTGCCCGGGGGATGAGGCTGAAGGTGCCTATGCCCCGGTTGGATACCAGGGTTTCCTGGAGGCGGACGGGTTCTGCGGCCACCCGGGGAGCCGGCATATTTGCCACCAGCTCCCATTTCTCCCCCGGGGCCAGTTTTTGGGGAAGCTTGGGAAGGTCGGGGAAGGTTTCGACGGGGATCCCCTCTTCAAGGGAGAGGATTTCCTGGATTTTCTTTTTTTCTCCCCTGGGGTTGGTGTAACTTACCGTTATTTCGTAACTTCCAGTTACCAGCACGAAACCATCGGCCTGGGGTGTGGGGCTGAGCTGGCAGCTGGTTACCCGGCCGGTAATTTTTTGAGGAAAGGGATCGGTGGGCAGTTTTAGGGAGTGGGTGAAGGGGAGGGAAGTGTGGAGGAGGTGGAGCCTGGTCAAGGTCTACTGCCTCCCTTCTTCCTAAGCTTCCTGCGTCAATAGCAGTAAAAAACCGAGTTACAACGAATAAAAATAATTGTCAATTATCAATTGGGTGTTCTGAATCCCAATGAGCTGAGGACAGCGGCTAAATCCACGGTTTGGTTCGGCATGGGGGTTATCTTGTTTTCCCCCTGCCCCTGTCCCTTTTCTTCCTCTAGGAGGAGTATATGTACCGGCTTTACTGCCTCCCTTTTCCCTGGGGGGGAGGGGCCGGGGTTCTTGCTTTTCGTTGGACCTGGCAGCCCGCCAGGCTGGAAGGGGAAGCCTCACCCGCCCGGCGGTTTGGGCGGGGGGGCTAATCTGGCCAGATTGGGCCAGGTTCTGCTTTGGCTTTCCGCAGCGGGAATGGCTTTTAGGCCTTCCTCTACAGCACCAATTGCCCCCCTGCCTGTGCCTGGTATACTGGCTGCCGGGAGGACAATCTTTTTCCCGGTCGGCTGGGTGGGGCGGCTCTTTTGGCGTTCCGGTAACTTGGAGGTGGTTTTTCCCTGTCTTTTCTTTTTCTTTTCCTGGGCTCCATAAGTACCTGACCCTGGCACCGGCTCCGGCAGAGCCGCAGGGGGGACGACGGCAGGTTTTTGTGTTTCCCGGGGCCGCTGTTCCTGGGAGAAGAGGATTTCCAGCAGCATCTGCAGCAGCAGGTCCTGGCCGGCAGCCGGGGAGGGGTGGTAAGGAATATGGGACACTGGTTCGGGAGGCAGGCATTTTTCTTCTTCCCGGAGCTGTGCTTCCGGCAGGCCCTCCTCCCGGGGGAAGAGCTGGACGGCTATGACGCCGGATACGAAGACGACCAGATTACGGGGCTGGGGGGGAAAGAGGCTGGCGAGGAGGGGGAGCCTAGGCCCTTCCCCCCTGGCCTCCGGTGGCGGGAGTTCGGCCCAGCACTGCCAGGATGTGGGTGTAGTAACTTCCAGGCGGAAATTGGCCGCCGGAAAAGGGACCGGTACCGCCTGTTCCCATTTTAAGGGGATCTGTTCGGCCAGGTTATGGGTCTGGGTGACCACGTGGTAGCCCCTGCTTCCCCCATCGTTCTTATAGGAATAACAGACTGCCGTGGTAAAGTAGCCGAAGACCAGGACTTCCCCCGGGTCGAGGAAGACGGGAAAGAGCCTGGCCCCATCGATGCGGCAGCTGATAATTTCAGGGTCGGGTGGGGTAGGGAGCTGATAGCTGGTTTGAAATTTTATTTCTCCCTCTGCCAGGGCTTTTTTCATTCTGAATTTTCCCCCTTAACCTATCTAAGGTCTTATATTTTATGGCCGGCCGGGGGCGATTGTGACTGGAGGCAGGAACGACAAAGGGCGGCCCTTAGACCGCCCTTGAAGGCCCTTGAAGCATTATTTGCCGGACCTGGATGCAGGCAAGGAGGGAAGATCCTTTCCCAACCTCCTGTTGGGTTTGTGGGGCTGTCACCGGCTGCATTTCTTCTTTTTCATGATGTTGCGGGCCTTCTTCCAGGCTGTTTTCTTACCCAGGTCCCCGGCTTTAATTTTTTTCATTGGTTTCAATTGGATGCCTCCCTTCACTGGTGGTAGGGTCCGTGGTAGAAATGTATGGCTGGGATATTCTATGCAGCCGGTTTTTAAAAGGAAACCCGGGCGGCTTATGGGTTTTATATATGGCCCCTGGCCAAAGCCCCCAGGGGGTAAAAAATAAGGGCTCCAGGGTCCCCTGCCTATTTAGTAGGAGGGGCGGCCTGGAGCCCTTGGCAGAATTCTCTGTTCCCTTTTTAATCGGCCAGGAGGGTGACGCCCACCAGCCCGTTGATATTGTGCCGGCCGTTGTAGTAATCGACACCGATGCCGACCCTGGTGTAGTTGGGGCTGAGGAGAATATTCCGGTGGGCCATGCTCCCCATGAGGAGTTTGTGGCCCTTGTAGGGATCCCCGGCCTTAACAATGGTCTCACCCAGGCGGGTAAATTTGACCCCGGCCCGGCGGGCCATATAGGAGGGGTTGCCGTAAGTGGGAGAATTGTGGCCGTCGTAATTGTACTTGGTGATATCCTGGGCCTTCATCCTGGCCACCCGCACCAGTTCCATATCTACTGTAAGGGGTTGCAAACCTGCGGCAGCCCGCTCCTGATTCAGGTACTGGAGAAATTGTTTTTCCGCACTGGTGAGCCCGGAGGGAATGGGGGGCAGGTCGCCGGGCTCGGCCGGTGGAGTGGGCTCTTGTTTGGGTGGATTCAGGAGATCGCCAACACTTACCCATTTCCCCTTGCTGGGGGTTGTGGGTTGGGGCTTGGGTGCCGGTTTCTCTGGTTCTGCAGGTTCTTCCGGCAGCTGGGGTTCCTCAGGTTCTTCCGGTTCTTCTGGTTCCGGGGTAGGGACCGGCTGCCCGGAGGAAGGAAAGCCGGGGAGGTCCCCCACCTTAACCCAGCGGGCCGCTGCTGCCCTGGCCGGTACCAGCACAGTGAGTAAGAGGAGGGTAACAAGGGTTAGGGTAACTACGGTTCTTGCTCTGGACATAGCTCTGCCTCCCTTGGTTTGAATTAGTTATTTATCTGCATTATAGATAGAGGAGGCAGCTGGGACAAGCCGCCAATAGGAGNNCGAAACAAGGGAAGGCAGGGTGAGGAGGACCAGCCGGCAGCAGGGATTGCCAGGGTCAGAAATGCGGCGTCATGGTAAGGATTGGTTTAAAAAAACGGCCTCCAGGCAGAGGCCTGGGGGCCGTTTTTACCATTCCCGAGGGGCTGATATTACACTGGGCCTGGCCGCTGGGGCGGGAAGAGGTTTTCGGGCGGACAGACAAACTGCTGCGGGAAGGCCGCACACGGTTCCGGCTGGCAGAAGCCGAAGGTGGGAACCAGGAGGTTTACCGTGGCCACCACAAAGATGATCTTACAGAGCTTTTTCAGGATGCGAATTTGAGCAGCCGCAGTAGTACTGCCGGGGTTTACAATTAAGACCGGCTCACAGAAGGTATCTACGATTTCGCATTCGGGGAAGGTGCCCTCGGGGGCAAAGAGGGTGACGGATTTGAAGTGGGGGGGTTGCTCTACTGTAGTGGAGCCAACTACGTTACCTGCGGCATCTATTACTGTCACTCTGACTGTTACGTTCTGTACCACGTCAATGGTCCGGAAACCTTCTGGATCGGGATCCCGCAGTGGTTCCATAATCTCGCATTCTGCTTCAATAATCTCACAGGAGATACTGTCGGTGGGCAGAAGGGCCCGGCCAAGATCAACGGCAACGGTATCGGGCAGTTCCTCCAATTGGAAACACTGGTCATAGATCTTTTCGACCCTTATGCAATCAATCTGACACTGGGTCCCGGGGAAAACCTGTTGGATTTGGGCCATCTTTTTATACACTCCTTTCCTGTTGCGAAGCTCTTTTAACCTTGCAGGCAGCCTCAAGGTTCTCAGCTTTCGCCCCGTATCTACCTACAGTATATGAAGGTGGGTGCAGATGGTGCTTGGGGATGGTTGCCGTTGGTAAAAAATAGGCTGAAAAAAATGGAAAAATTGTTCTGGGAAAGGAATTCCCTGTTAGTTGTCGAAAGCTATACTGATAAAAGACAAAAAAGCTCGTACTGGAGTAGGGAGTGGAGGCTATGATCAAGCTGTGTAATGTGAGTAAGACCTATCCCAACGGCAATGTTGCCCTGCAGGATATTAATATTGAAATCGAAAAAGGGGAATTTGTCTTTTTCGTCGGTCCCAGCGGGGCAGGGAAATCGACCCTGGCCAAGCTCCTCCTGCGGGAGGAAGTGCCGACCTCGGGGGAAATCCTCGTCAACGGCGTTAATATAGTCAAGTTAAGGCGACACCAGATCCCCTATTACCGGAGGGGGATAGGTGTCGTATTTCAAGATTTCCGCCTCCTGCCCGAGAAGACCGTCTACGAGAATGTTGCCTTTGCCATGCAGGTGGTGGAGGCTCCCCGGCGGGAAATACTGCGGCAGGTGCCGGCGGTCCTCCACCTGGTGGGCCTTTCCCATAAATCCCGCTCCAAACCTTCCCAGTTATCCGGGGGGGAACAGCAGCGGGTGGGACTGGCCCGGGCCATCGTCAACAATCCTCCGGTGCTCCTGGCCGATGAGCCGACGGGCAACCTGGACCCGGAAACCTCCTGGGAGATCATGCGCCTGTTGGTGGAAATCAACCGGCGGGGGACCACCGTTATCATGGCTACCCATGCCCGGGATATTGTCGATACTATGAAGAAAAGGGTCGTTGCCCTGGAAGGGGGCAGGATTGTCAGGGACGAAAAACAGGGGAGCTACGGCTGTGAGGAGACAAAATTCCTGGAAGATAGGGAAATAACGAGCTTGAAAAAGGGTTTCGGCTTATTGTGACGAAATTGTAACCGAACTTAATTGTACCAGGGAGTGAAGTAAAGGATGAAAATACATTGGAGACGGAGAGGGGCCTGGTTCGATGCGCCTTAGTACATGGGAGTTTTATATCAGGGAAACCCTTCTCAGCTTACGCCGCAACAGTTTGATGAGTTTAGCCTCCATCAGTACCGTAGCCCTGTCCTTTTTGATCCTGGGGTTATTTGTCTTACTGGTTGTCAACCTCAACCACATGGCCGATACCCTGGAAGCCCAGGTTGAGATAGCAGCCTATTTAGACTCGGAACTGGAAGAGGCAGAAATAGCCCGGATTGCCAGGGAGATTAAAGCCCTGCCGGGAGTGAAGGAAAGCGAATTTGTCAGCCGGGAGGAGGCCCTGGACCGGCTGCGGGAGCAGTTTGGCGAGCGGCAGGATCTCCTGGATTCTGTGGAAGAGATGAACCCCCTGCGCCACTCCTTTGAGATCAAGGCCGAGGAAGCAGAGCAGGTGAAGGTAGTTGCCCAGGAGGTGGGCCGGATCGAGGGCGTGGCCGAGGTTAAATATCGGCAGGAGGTTGTGGAAAGGTTATTTAGCCTGACCCGGTCCATCCGGATTGCCGGCCTGGTGCTGGTGGTGCTGCTGCTCATGGCCACGGTGTTCTTAATCTCCAACACCATAAGGCTCACGGTCTTTGCCCGGCGCCGGGAGATTGGCATTATGAAACTGGTGGGGGCTACCGATTGGTTCATCCGCTGGCCCTTTATCCTGGAAGGAATTCTGCTGGGGGTTCTGGGAACCCTGGTCTCTGTGCTGATCCTGCGAAGGCTCTACGACTGGGTGGTGGCCAGTATTTACAGCAGTTTGCCCTTTATACCCGTTATCCCGCCGGAAGGGATCATGCAGCCCCTGATACTCCTTCTCTTTGGTCTGGGGTTCTTTGTCGGGGCCTTTGGCAGCCTGGTGTCCCTGCGGCGCTTCCTGCGGGTCTAGGCAGGAAGCCTGGCAGGCCGCCTGGATTTAAGCCCCTGCATAAAAAAGACGCCGCCGGGAAGCCGGCGAAGTTAATTTGCTAAGGAGGGACAAGCCTTGCCCAGGAAATTTCGGATTCTGGCCGCCCTGCTGGTGGCGCTGCTGCTGTTTTTGACGGGCAGTGTTTTTGCCGACGAATTGAAGGAAAAATACGATGAGCTGCACCAAATCCAGGAGAAAATCCGGGAGACGGAAAGCCGCCTGGGCAGTGTGCGCCGCCAGGAACGGGGTGTGCTGGAGGAATTGTCTGCCCTGGAACAGCGGTTGGAGCAGGCCCAGGGGGAACTGGCCAGGCTGGAAAGGGAATTGCAGGCAACGGAAAACCGCATCAGCGAGACCACCAGGGCTCTGGAGGAAGCGGAAGCCGAACTGGAGCGCCAGATAGAAATACTGGGCTGTCGCCTCCGGGCCCTGTATGAAAACGGCACCGTTACATACCTGGACGTCCTCCTTTCGGCTACGGATTTTTCCGACTTCCTCAACCGGGCCGACCTGATGCAGGAGATCATCAACCAGGATGTGGTTTTGCTGGAGAGCATCCAGCAGAAGCGGGAGGAAATAGCCCAGAAGAAGGCGGAACTGGAAGAGGAACGGGAGCGCCTGCTGACCCTGCAGCAGCAGGCCGAGGCGAAGAAGGCCCAGATAGAGGCCGACGCCGCCCAGCGGGAACAGCTCTTGGAGAAAATCCAGGTCGAGAAGGAGGTCTATGAGGCGGCCCTCGACGAGCTGGAACGGACCTCCCGGCAGGTGGAGGACATGATCCGGCGCCTGCAGCGGGAGCGGATGGGCGAGGCCCTGGTTTCCCCCGGTAAGGGGGCCATGCAGTGGCCCACAGGGCCGACGCGGCGGATCAGTTCACCCTTTGGCATGCGGCACCACCCCATTTTAGGATACAGCAGGATGCACAGCGGTCTCGATATTGCCGCGCCCCACGGGCAGGCCGTCTTTGCTGCGGCCCCGGGAACGGTAATCTTTTCTGGGGCCCAGGGCGGCTACGGCAATACGGTTATCATAGACCACGGTGGCGGTATTTCCACCCTCTATGCCCACAATTCCGCCCTGCTGGTAAAGGCGGGGGATACAGTGACCAGGGGGCAGACCATTGCCCGGGTTGGGAGTACAGGCCTCAGCACCGGCCCTCACGTCCACTTTGAAGTGCGGGTCAACGGTTCCCCGGTGAACCCAATGGATTGGCTGCCTTGAGGCAGGGAGGATGGAAGAAAGCTGTAGAGTGTGCTTATACTATCCCCGGAGCCCACTGGCTCCGGGGATAGCAACTATACCGGCGGCATATACTGTAGAAGAAAGAGCATCAGCCGGGACAATTTGGGAAGGGTGATGAAATGTCTAGATGGCCCAGAATTTTGGTCAATGGGCTGATTTTTTTGCTCCTCGTTGCCCTGGTGGCCGGGAACGGCTATTACTATTTAAAATACCAGGCCGCCCAGGCCATCATCGATGAGCTGGGAACCATGGTCGATGCCTACCGCCTGGTCAAGGAACGCTATGTCCAGGAGGTTGCCGACAGACAGCTCCAGCAGGGGGCCATGGAGGGCCTGGTGGAAGCCCTGGAAGATCCCTACAGTCATTATCTCAGCCCTGAGAATTACGAGAAGTTAAAGATCCAGGTGACGGGGACCTTCGGGGGGATAGGGGTCATTATGACCCTCTGGGAGGGGGATATTGTCATTGTCGATCCGCCCATGCCCGGTTCCCCGGCGGCTGCGGTCGGCCTCCAGGCTGGAGATATTATCACCAGCGTCGACGGCCGCCCCCTGGCCGGGCTGACCGTGGATCAGGCGGCCGAATTGATTCGCGGTCCCGTGGGCACCGAGGTTGATCTGGGGATCAGGCGCGGGGAGGAAACCCTGGAAGTAACCCTGGTCAGGGACCATATTCCCATTATCTCGGTCCGGTCCCAGATGCTGGAGGAGGAGTCGGGCATCGGCTACCTGCGGATCAGCGTCTTCAATGAGCACACCGGCCAGGAGGTCAGGGAGGCCCTGGCAGCTCTGGAAAAAGAGGGTGTACGGGGTCTGGTTTTAGACCTGAGGCGAAATCCAGGGGGAATCCTCAAGGTCGCCGTGGAGGTGGCCGGTCTCTTCCTGCCCGCCGGGGAGCCAGTCCTCCACGTTCGGGGGCGGGACGGGGAGGAGCAGTCCATCACCACCTTTGACGAGCCCCTCTGTCCCCATCTTCCCATGGTCGTCCTCGTCGATGGCGGCAGTGCCAGTGCCGCGGAAATCCTCGCCGGGGCCCTCCAGGATACGGGCCGGGCATCCCTGGTGGGGACCAGGACCTTTGGCAAGGGCTCGGTCCAGACCATCTATCCCCTGGGTGATGATGGAGCAGTGCGGCTGACCACGGCCCTGTACATTACCGCCGGCGGCCACTTCATCGACAAGGAGGGCATCCAGCCCGATGTAACGGTAGAGTACAAACCGGAGGCAGAAGGGGATGAACAGCTGGAGGCTGCTGTGGAGATCCTCCGGGAATCCCTGTCCTGAGGCAGTTCTTTTCCCTGGGGTTGGAGGATTTTTCTTTTGGAAAAAGGATGGCGATGGCAAATGTTTCCCTGGCTGGAAATAGGTGTTTTAATCCTGAAACTCCTGCCCCAGATTGTTTTGAGCCCCATCTTTTGGGTGGTCATGCTCTTAGTCTTCAGCCAGTACCGGCGGATAAACAATCTGGAACGGAGCCTCTTCGGTGTTACCTTCAGCTCTGTGGGGAGGCAGGTCTGGCGGTCCCTCCTCTACGGCCTCCTGGGGGGAGTGGCGGGCAGCTTCCTCTTGGTTTTGGTGGGGGTATCCCTCTCGGGGGCCGGCATTGTTTACCTCTGGCCGGTGGCCATAGCCCTCATGCTCATCAATCCCCGCTTTATGTGCTTTGCCTATGCCGGGGGGCTGGTCTCCCTCTCCCATCTTATCTTCGGCTTTCCCGACCTGGAGATACCCCAGATCCTGGCCCTGGTGGCAGTGCTCCACATGGTGGAAAGCCTGCTGATCTTTTTGACGGGCCATTTGGATCCGACGCCGGTAATTGTTAAGAAACCCTCGGGAGAACTGGTGGGCGGCTTCAACTTGCTGAAGTTCTGGCCTATACCGGTGGCGGTGATGCTGGCGGTGACCATAGAGCTGCCCGAGCTTACCGGCGACTTGATCCGGATGCCCGAGTGGTGGCCCCTCCTGCGGCCGCGGGAGCTGCCGCCGCCGGGAAAAGAACTGGTTTATTCCCTCTTTTTGGTAACAGCAGCCTTGGGCTACAGCGATCTGGCCCTGACCTGCCGGCCCCGGGAAAAGGCCAGGCGTTCTGCCGGCCATCTGGCCCTCTACAGCCTGGCCCTTCTGGCAGCAGCCATCGGGGCTTCCTTCTATAGCCCCCTCCTTGTTGTTGCCGCCGTGTTTGCTCCCCTGGGGCACGAGCTGGTCGTGCAGCTGGGGAACCGGCGGGAGCTTGGGGGAAGGGCCATCTACACCCCGCCGCCCAGGGGGGCAATGGTCCTGGCGACGGTTCCCGGCGGCCTGGGGGAAGGCCTTGGCCTGGTGCCCGGCGAAGTGATCCTGGAAGTCGGCGGGCGGGAGCTCTTTTCCCCGGCCGAGCTGGCGGGGATATTGGGGGAGCTGGTTCCCCCCTGGGAAATGGTAACCCTGCAGCCTGTGGGGAGCTACCATCAGGTACGGTATCTGACGGTAGAAGGGGAAACAAGGGACCTGGGTGTAATTTTTGTCCCCGACGGCAATAATGTCTCTTACGTACAATTAAAGAATAAAGGATCCCTCCAGCGTTGGTGGCAGGCTTTTAGCAGGAGGCGGAAGGGTGGCAGGGGAGTATGAAGCGGGCAGTTCTCAGCTTTTTGCTTTTGATAATATTTGTGACAGCTTTGGCCGGGTGCGGCCTTTTTTCTGGGCGGGAGCCAGAAGAGCCCGTAAAGGAAGAAGGGGAAGAGATAGTGGAGGTTCCGGTGGGGGAAGTAGACCGGGCCCTGGAGACGGCCCTGGCCCGGGGGGACAGGTACATCATAGTTGCCGATGAAACCCGGGAGCAGGAGGTGCTGGTGCCCGGTTCCCCTCCGACCCGGCTCATCTGGAACAGGCGGGTGCTGCGGGTCAGCCTGCCGGAGGAGCTGCCCATGGCCTCCTACCTGGCTGCCCTGGAGGAAGAACTTGCTGCCGTGGGGGCGGAAATAAGAAAGAAGGAAGAGGGGGGCACCGATACTGCCCTGGTGGTAACCCTGGAGGTGGGGATAAGGCCGGAGGTAGCAGGTCGGGAGGTTTCCCTGGTGACTCATGGGCTGACCCTCCTCCAGGGGAAGGCTGCCCCTCCCGAGAAGGGGAAGCTGGCCATTATTATCGATGATTTTGGCGGGGGAGTGGCGGGGACCAGGGAAATGATGGAACTGGAAATACCCCTGACCTTTGCCGTCATACCCCACAGGAATAGTAGCCAAAGGGAAGCCCAGGAAGCCCGGGAAAGGGGCTACCAGGTGCTCCTGCACATGCCCATGGAACCCCTCAATGAAAAGCTTCCCCCCGGACCCGGGGCCATCACCGCCGGTATGGCGCCGGAAGAGATCCGGGAGGCGGTGGCGGCGGCCCTGGAGGAAGTTCCCGGCGCCGTGGGTGTCAACAACCACATGGGGTCTAAGGTCACAGCCAGGGAGGAGCTCATGCTGCCCTTCCTGGAGGCGGTGGGGGAGAGGGGCCTCTTTTTCATCGACAGCCGGACGACCAACAAGTCGGTGGCGGCCGCCCTGGCCCGGCAGCTGGCCATACCGACGGCGGAAAACCGCATCTTCCTCGACAATGAGAGGGAGCTGGAAAGCATCAAGGCACAGCTGCGGCGGGCGGCGGAACTGGCCCGGGAGGAGGGGGAAGTCATCGCCATCGGCCACGTCCACCCGGCCATGGCCCAGGCCCTGCAAGAATTTGTACCTGAGTTGGAGGAGCAGGGGGTAGAATTAGTTTTTGCATCCCAGCTTGCCAGGTGATAATAGACAATTGACAATTATTTATGGTTCAAGGATGGGGGCAGGGTGGGCAATTTAGAAAGGACTGCCGACAAACGAAAATCGCTCTGTATAGAGAAGGGCCAAAAGGGTAATATTCAATTGTAGAAGCAGCCAGCAGCAGATGGGAGGTAGAAGGTGTGCCGGTTGTGGGTATTCCCCGGGCCCTTCTCTTTTATCATTATTACCCCCTGTGGCGGGACTTTCTGGAGGGCCTCGGGTGCCAGGTGGTAGAATCGGGGCCTACCAGCCGGAGGATCCTCCAACAGGGTTTGGCAGCGGCGGTGGATGAGACCTGCCTGCCGGTGAAAATATTTTACGGCCATGTCTGGGAACTGAAGGACAGGGTCGACTATCTCTTTCTTCCCCGTCTGGTGAGCGTCCAAAAGGGGGCCTACATTTGTCCCAAATTCCTGGGCCTACCCGATATGGTGCGCCATTCCCTGCCCCAGCTGCCTCCTCTCATAGCCCCGACCATAAACATGAACCGGCGGGGCAGGGGGTTGCTGGCAGCAGTGGCCGAGACGGCCGCCTTGCTCAAGGCCGATCCCTGGCAAACCTGGGCTGCCTTTATGCGTGCCTGGCGGCGGTGGCGCCGCTGGCAGGACCTGCAGAGGCGGGGCCTCTTTCCCCTGGAGGCCCAGGAGCTGTTGGATGGGAAGGGAGGAGGGGGCGAGAAGAGGGCCGGGGGAAGGCTCAGGGTCGGGGTGCTGGGCCACCCCTATAACATTTATGACGGCTATGTAAATATGGGCCTGCTGAGGCGTTTGGATGAAATGGGTGTGGAGGTCTGGACCCCGGAAATGCTCCCTTCCCACACCATTGCCAGCCACGCCCGGCGCCTGCCCAAGGAACTATTCTGGACCCTGGGCCGGTCTGTGCTGGGCGCCGCTTCCCACTTTTTAACAGACCCGGGGATAGACGGTATAATCCATTTAATCTCCTTCGGCTGTGGCCCCGATTCCCTGGTGGGGGAACTGGTGGAGCGCAGGGCCCAGCGGGGCCGGGGCTTTCCCTTCCTCCTCCTCACCCTGGATGAACACAGCGGCGAGGCCGGCTTAACCACCCGCCTCGAGGCCTTTGTCGACACCCTGGAATGGAGGCAGGAAGAATGAAGGTAACCTTTCCCCACATGGGAACCGTAGCCATACCCTTGAAGGCCTTTTTCCGTACCCTGGGGGTTGAGGTTATAGAACCGCCCCCCATAACCGACAAAACCATCAGCCTGGGCTCCCGCTATTCCCCTGAATTTGCCTGCCTTCCCCTGAAAATAAATGTGGGCAACTACCTGGAAGCCTACGAAAGGGGAGCAGATACCATTATTATGGCCGGTGGCGTGGGCCCCTGCCGCTTTGGCTACTATGCCCAGGTGCAGCGGGAAATCCTGGCCGATCTGGGGATAAAGTACGAGATGATAGTGCTGGAACCACCCCGGGGCCACTTGTGGCAGACCCTGGGCCAGCTGTGGCAATTGGCGGGGCGGGCTTCCCCGGCCCGGATCTGGCAGGCCGGGCGTCTGGCCTGGGCCAAACTGGTGCTCCTGGACCGTCTGGATCGGCTGGCGGCCCGGACCCGGTGCCGGGAAAAAAACAGGGGGGAGACGGGGGAGCTTTACCGTCAGGCCCTATCCTGGATCGATGCCGCGGCAAATTTGCCGGCAGTGGCAGCGGTGGAAAGAAGAATCAGGGCTGCCTTCGAGGAGGTGGAAGTTTGGGATATCACCCCCTTGCGGGTGGGCCTGGTTGGTGAGATCTATACGGTGCTGGAACCGGCGGCCAACCTGAACATAGAGAGGTTTCTGGGGGAACTGGGGGTGGAGGTGGAGAGGGGGATTTATCTAGGGGATTGGGTTATTGCCCACCTGTTCCTCGATGCCCTGCGCCTCCGCAAGGACCGGCGGCTCATGGAGGAGATAGCCGCCCCTTACCTGGGCCATTTCGTCGGCGGCCACGGTTTAGAGAATATCAGTCAAACCATCGAGTATGCCCGGCGGGGCTTTGCCGGTGTGATCCACATCGGTCCCTTAACCTGCATGCCCGAGATTGTGGCCAAGACCATCCTGCCCCAGGTCAGCCGGGACTGGGATATCCCCGCCTTTTCCTTCCTCCTCGATGAGCATACGGGGGAAGTGGGCTTACAGACCCGCCTCGAGGCCTTTATTGAAATGCTCAGGGCAAGGGCAGAGAAGGGCAGAGGCCTGGGCAGATTTGGCAACTAGCAGCTTCCAAATAACCTGGGCGGCTTCCCCAGG